>UMJF01018735.1_pt1 | contig 12800 bp, 10 predicted proteins | sample 1966001 | NCBI WGS metagenome assembly UMJF01 (sample SAMEA4836145, study PRJEB28245) | human gut metagenome | biome: gut microbiome; material: fecal sample | place: Denmark | collected 2008 | reverse complement strand
ACAACTGCCAGAATATCATTCTGTTTTACGATGATATTTTCATATTAATTGCTTTCTATGCATCCACCAGAAGAAACAGGACAGCTGACTGGTTTATCAAAACTCGGATTGTATGCATAAAAATTCTTAGAATCCAGTTCATCCTGTAAAATGCGAAGTGCTTCACCGAATCGCTGAAAATGCACGATTTCTCTCGCCCTTAAAAAACGGATCGGATCTGCGACATCCGGATCTTTTACCATTCTCAGAATGTTATCGTAAGTGCTGCGTGCTTTTTGCTCAGCAGCCATATCCTCATACAAATCGGTGATCGCATCCCCTTTTGACTGAAATTCACATGCATTAAATGGAATACCACCGGCAGCCTGCGGCCAGATTCCTACGGTATGATCCACATAATACGGTGCCAGACCGGATTTTTCAATTTCTTCTACTGAAAGACCACGCGTAAGCTGATGAACGATTGTTGATACTATTTCCAGATGTGCCAGTTCTTCCGTGCCGATGTCATTTAAAACACCCATAATTTTTCGATTCGGCATAGAAAAACGCTGGGACAGATAACGCAGCGATGCACCAATCTCGCCATCCGGTCCGCCGTACTGACTCATGATGATCTGGGCGATTCTTCCATCCGGGTTTTTGATATTAACCGGATATTGCAGTCTTTTTTCATAATTCCACATATCAGCAGCCGCCTCCTTCCCATGGCCAAGGTGTTTCTACCCATAAAAAACTCTCGCTCGCTTCATCGTCTGCGGTATCAATGGTAAGCGGACCATAATACTTTGCATATTCTTTCAGTGCGGCAACTCGACGGTTTTTGTGTTCCATGAAATAAGAAAGAGCTGCTTCGTCACACGGATGTGTGTCCAGATAAAGGAGCATATCGTTGACTGCAAAACTGCATTCATTGATTTCATTCAGCAAACTCTTTTTGTCCGGCTGTTGTCTTCTTTTGCATTCCATATTTTTGTCTGTCTGCATTTCCATTCGAGGTCGATTGTTCATCGGTTGTCTGTTATTTGCATTTCGCATACAGGAATTATTGGTTCTGTAATGATTGCAGCCATTCATCGACATCTGCCTCCTTTTCCGCAAAATGTTTTTTCAAGGCATGGAAATATGGTGCCTACTTTTAAAGCATGACATAAAGAAAACGATTTATCAAATTTCTGCCACGGAACGTATGCCATAGCAATCGGATACTGTTCCAGGCAAGATTCTTTTTCTGATCTCTGACAGCAAGAATTTTGATACTGCAACTGTGTTTCCTCCTATTAAATAATCAGTTCAATATAAGTTTATGAAAAATGATGCAAATAGTTCCTTGCAGTTTTTACCTGTTCCGTTCGGGGTGTTTCAAACGCTGAAAAGCAGTGCAGGATGGGTATATTTGAAAAAACGGAGAGGGTATAATGAAAATACAGATAGAAATACTTAAAAGAGTGTGATAGTATAGATGCGTTACCGCCTCCAATACTGGTAACAGGAAGGAGGTGAATCATTTGGATTTTCTTACTTCTCTTATTGTCACTGTTGTGGGTGGTGTAATTTGCCATTGCATCATCAAATGGTTGGATAGTGATAAATAGTCGGTAACCAGCCTATGGATTTGTTCTGCCATTAAAAAGAGAATAGAAAACCCCAGAGTTGCCGCTCTGGGGTTTTCGTTTGTAGTCGAATCATTTGGACTACCTACTTCTCTTTGCCTAATGGCATTATAGCATATGCATTCTTCATTTTCAATATGCTTTTTGATTATAGGTTATTGCAGTACGGCGGACCAGATAGCGAAATCGGTGCATCGCCACGTTATCTATTGCTGTCACGGCAGCCCCTTAATATCAGATTACTATATGCTAAGTGAAATTTTTTCCTGAAATGGTGCTCGATATGGGTTCCTTTTGACTTTAAAATATGTTATGATACATAGTAATCCTAATAGAAAGGCAGGATTTTATATGGCACAGACAAACACAAAAACCGTCAGGAGGAAACGTAAGGTAAGACTTCTGACAAGAAACGGTCAGTATTATGATTACAATCTTCTGGCCTGTGTAGTCCTTCTCACCTGTTTTGGGCTTATCATGCTTTACAGTACAAGTGCTTATGATGCCCAGGTTGAGTATGGAAGTGATACATATTTTCTTTTCCGGCAGGCATTGTTCAGCGTTGGTGGATTGGCAGCGATTTTTGTTTTTTCCATGATCGATTACCATTTTTACGCCAGATATGCCGGCTATTTTTACCTTTTCAGCAATCTTTTGCTTTTGGTTACCAAATTCATCGGTCACGAGGTAAACGGTGCAAAACGCTGGATCAAAATTGGTCCGATCCAGTTTCAGTCAGCAGAACCTGCCAAACTGGCGATCATTCTGTTCCTTTCTGTACTGATCGTGCAGTTCGGCAAAAAGTTAAAAGGCTTTAAGGCACCGGCTGTTCTTTTTGCTTTTGGTGCACTTACGTTCCTTCTGACCTGGAAATTTACCGAAAACTTAAGTACCGCCATCATCATCCTCGGCATTACCTGTGCACTGATTTTTGTTGCACATCCAAAGACTGCACCGTTTGTTCTCACAGCCGGCATTGGTCTTCCTGTCGGTATCGTAGGCGTGCGTGGATATGTTTCTTCGCTTGGTGCAAGTGGAAACTTCCGTTTCAACCGTGTCCTTGCATGGATCGATCCGGAAAAATATTCCGATGGCGGCGGCTATCAGGTACTTCAGGGATTATACGCTATCGGCTCCGGCGGTCTGTTCGGCAAGGGTCTTGGCAACAGCACTCAGAAAATCCAGTCTATCCCGGAAGCTCAGAATGATATGATCTTTTCGATCATCTGCGAAGAACTTGGACTCTTTGGTGCTGTTCTTCTGACCATCCTGTTTGTTTTTCTGCTGTACCGACTGATGTTTATCGCACAGAATGCACCGGATCTGCTCGGTTCTCTGATCGTTACCGGTATTTTTGCACATATCGCTTTGCAGGTCATTCTGAATATTGCCGTTGTATTGAACGTGATTCCTACAACCGGTGTTACGCTCCCATTTATCAGTTACGGCGGTACTTCGATTCTCTTCCTGATGACGGAAATGGGAATCGCCCTGAATGTCTCGCGGCAGATCCGGATAAAAGACAACTGATGATTATTTCTGCAAAGGGAGGTTCTTAATTATGATCGATCTTCATGTTCATTCTACCTTTTCAGACGGAACACTGACACCAACGCAGCTGGTAGAACATGCCATGGAAAATCATCTTACGGCTTTCGCTCTGACCGATCACGACACCGTAGATGGTCTCGGTGAGGCGTTTCAGGCTGCCGAGGACAAACCAATAAAAGTCATTTCCGGCATTGAGTTTTCTACTGAATACAATGGTCAGGATATCCATATCGTCGGTCTCGATTTTGACTGGCACGATACTTCTTTCTGCCAGGAACTGGATCATTTCCGCAATGCCCGTTTTGAACGGAATCGTAAAATGGCTGAAAAGCTTGCCGACTGTGGATTTCCGATCACTATCGAGGCTTTGCAGGAAATGTTTGGTGATGCCGTTCTGACAAGAGCACATTTCGCACGTTTTTTATATGAAAAGGGCTGTATTCCATCTATGAATGATGCTTTTTTTCATTATATTGGAAATGACGGACCTTGTTTTGTCCCACGTGAAAAGGTAACCCCGGCAATGGCCGTGCACCTGATCCATAAACTGGATGGAATTGCCGTCCTTGCACATCCAATGCAGTACCACCTTTCTGATTCTCAGTTAAAGGAACTGATCCGTACCCTGAAACCAGAAGGCCTCAACGGGATTGAAGCCATGTATTCACGTCACTCGGTTTCTCAGGAAAACCGTGTACGCCGGCTCGCCCAGGTTATGGGACTTGCCGTTTCCGGTGGTTCTGATTTTCACGGCAGCAATATACCGGGGATTGATCTGGGTGTGGGACGCGGCAATCTTCGCATACCGGACACGACTTTTGAGAACCTCAGAAAACATCGTGACAGACAATACTAAAAGGAGTTTTTATGATGAAATTCAGAGAACGTTTTATGATGGGAGAAGTCCCATTTGATGATATCTTTTCTTTAACAGACAAATGGAACTTCAGTGATGAAGCATGTACTTTGCGTGAATATCTCGGCCTTACTGCCAAAGAAGAAGATGTGTGGATCAGCGACAGTGACGATGCCCTGGAAGAATTAATGGAAAAAGAAAAAAATACCAAGGCAGTTTTCCTGGATCTGGACGGAACGCTCTTTACCGACGAAAAGACTTTTTCTGCCGGCAACTGTCAGGCGATCGAAAAGGCTCTTGCAGCCGGACACCATATCGTGATCTCCACCGGCCGCCCTCTTGCCAGTGCGATCATGCAGGCAAAAGAACTTGGTTTTACGAAAAAGGGCTGTTTTGTGATTTCTTTTAACGGCGGTGAAATCTACGATATGTATCGCAAAAAGAGTATTTTCAAAAAACCGCTTGCAATGCCGCTCGTTCGCCGCATTTTTGACGAAGCCCTTCAGTGCGGTCTTCACTGCCAGACCTATTCCGACAGTGAGATCGTTACAGAGCACGATACCGAAGAGGTAAAACGCTACTCTTCCATCGTCAAGATTCCATACAAAGTCGTTCCGGATGTGACCGCTTTTCTGAAATCAGAACCGGTCAAAGTGCTGGTTGTAAATTATGAAAACAAGGAGCATCTCCGTGATTATCTTGAAAAGACCGCTGACTTTGCAGACGGCAAGATCAACCGTTTCTTCTCCAGCAATGAATACCTTGAGCACGTCGCTCCCGGTATTGACAAGGGCTCTGCCGTTCGTTTTCTCTGTGAATACACCGGAATCCCACTGTGTAATACCATTGCTGCCGGAGATGCCGAAAATGATATTTCCATGATCCGGGCCGCCCATATCGGCTGTGCTATGAAAAATGCCGAAGAAGAAGTGAAGCAGGCTGCTGACTATATCACAGAAAATGACAACAACCACGACGGCGTTGCCGAGATCATCCATAAATTTGTATTAAAATAAGATATCCGGATAAGTACCTCTGCAATCCGCCGCTTAAAAAGGAGATGTGCCTTTCACTGCACATCTCCCATTTTTATACGAGTTTTTCCAGTTCTGTAAGATATTGTTCAAACACCTTCAATGCCTCTTCTACCGGTTCTTTCTTTTCCATATCAACACCACAGAGTTTCAGCAGGTCGATCGGATCCATAGAACAGCCACCGCTTAAAAAGGCTTTATATTTCTCAACAATCCCTTCTTCCTTTGCAAGGATCTTGGTGCTGATCGCAATGGCCGCTGAAAATCCGGTCGCATATTGATAAACATAAAACGGTGTGTAAAAATGTGGAATCCTTGCCCACTCATAGCGGATCAGATCATCCGAAACCATTGCTTCTCCATAGTATTTCTGATTTAATGCATAGTAAGCATCGCACAGCACATCCGCTGTCAGTGTTTCGCCCTGTTCCACTTTCTGATGCATTTCCTGCTCAAAATGTGCAAACATGGTCTGACGATACAGAGTTGTGCGAAACTGCTCCAGAAAATAATTGATCAGATATGCCTTTTCTTTTTTATCTTCTGTCTTTTCCATCAGATCATGGATCAGCAGTGCCTCGTTACAGGTAGATGCCACTTCTGCAACAAATATGCGATATCCGGCATTCAGATAATTCTGGGCATGATCGGAATACCAGGAATGCAGAGCGTGCCCCATTTCATGGGCCAGCGTAAATACATGGTTTAAATTTCCCTGATAGTTCAGAAGGACATACGGATGCGTTCCATAAGCTCCCCAGGAATAGGCTCCTGAACGCTTTCCCTCATTTTCATAAATATCGATCCAACGCTCATGAAATCCTTTCTCAAGCAGGCCTGTGTATTCGCTTCCAAGAACGGAAAGTGCATTCAGCACCATATGTTTTGCCTCTTCGAAAGAATATTTTTTCTCGGTCTTTTCAATCATCGGAACATAGACATCATACATATGAAGCTGTTCTACGCCCAGCAGCCTTTTTCTCAGTTCCAGATAACGCTGCATCGGCTGCTGATGTTCTTCTACGGTGCGAATCAAATTAGTATAAACACTGATTGGAATATTTCCGCCATCCAGTGCTGCTTCCAGAGAAGAACTGTATTTGCGTTCTTTTGCAAAAAAAGCTGTCTGACGCACATTTGCATCAAAAACGGCCGCAATCGTATTTGCAAACCCTTTGTAGCCGCTATACAGGTTTGTAAACGCTTCTTTTCGGATCTCTCTGTTTTTATTTTCCAGATAATGTACATAGCGTTCCTGCGTCAGCGGCTGCTCATTTCCATTTTCATCTTTTACCGGCTGAAAGGTAATATCTGCATTATTAAACATACCGTAAATATTAGAAGGGGCACGGCCAAGTTCACTTACCCTTGCCAGAAGTTCTTCTTTCTCTTCACTGAGACTGTGCTCTTTTGTTCGCAGGATTTCTTCCAAAAATCGTCGATATTCCGAGAAAGGCTCATCCGCCAGATACTCCGTTAATTTTTCATCCGGAATCTTCAAAATCTCCGGCTCCAGAAAGGCGGACACTTCATTGACCTGATTCATCAGCACCTGTACCTTCCCGGAACATTTCTGGCTTTCGCCATTTGCCATATCCTGATGCAGAAGCTGATTTGCATATACATATGCTTTTTCAAATCTCTGATTCAGTTCACTGTAAAAATTCAGTGCCTTTTTCAGATTTTCTGCACCTTCCACAAGCGTTCCTTTGCAGGAATACAGCTCCTGTGCCAGTTTTCGGATTTTTTCAAGATCTTCACTCCATGCTGCCTGATCCTGATATAAATCTTCCAGTGCCCAGGTAAATTCTTTTGAAATTTCTTCTCGTTTTTTTACATGTTCCATTTTACGCCTCCTGCAGTTTTGCGACCACTACTTTACTGTTCTGCCGTTCATTCAGCACTGCCGTCTTCAGTATCGTAAGATTATTCTGTCTGCGGCACATTTCTTCAAGTAGTGTTCCCTGACGATTATACAGCACAAGAACAGCTCCTCTCTTTAAAAGCGTTTCTGCTTTTTTAAAAAATGTCCTATAGAATGCTTCATCTGCGGAAGCCGGCATATCTGTAATCAGTTCATCAAACAGATAGTCATGTTCAAAGGTAAAGAAGTCTCTGGCAATATAATGGATCGGCATTCTCGTCACCGCAGTATTGTCTCTTGCTTTCTGAATCCCTTCCGCATAGATATCAACACCATACAACGGATCGGCAGAACGAAAATACTTGCGTTCGATCAGCATGGTTCCGACACCGCAGAACGGATCGAGTACCTGTGCATTTTCTTTCAGATGGTCTCCGGCGATCTGCATGATCAGTGCTGCATTCACCGGGGCAATGGAAGCGGCAATGCTCTCTTTTCGGTAAGCAAAACGTTCATCTTCCATCGTATACAGCCTCAGGAACGGCAGATAACCACCTTTTTTGCTCTCGACAATGCGGATTTCAATTTCATAATCCGAAATGGAATTGATCAGCATCCGTTCGCTTTTTTCTTCCAGCAAAGATGCCGTTTTTTTCACAAATTCGCTTTTTTTGCGTTCATCCAGAGAACCTTTGTACTCGATGCGAAACAGAAACGCTCCTTTTTCCTCATGCAGACTTTGAAGCAGTTCCATGATCTCGGTGTTCCATACCGTCTGTGCCGCCGCCTCCGCCGTATACTCCCGTTCCACTTTTCCGTGAAGCGGAAATAGGAGCTCCTGCCAGGTTCGTATTTTCGCGATTTCCTGCAGATCTGCCCCCTGAATGCGAACGCCTCCGGCAAGCATGGAGACTTCACCGGTCTGGATCTGTCTTGCTGTGATCTGGCGGTTATTCCGATTGCACAAAAGGATCACATCTTCCGTCTTTTCCCCACAGAATGTATGATGTTTTGGCTTTTCATATTTTAAGATCATGCGGGAAAGAACGGCTGCTTCTTTCTGGAGATGTTTTTTCCCCTCGTCTGCCGCATAGAGCAGTTCTTCCTGCAATGTTTTCTGTCTTTTCTTTAATTTGGGAAGCATCTGTGAAAAATTCAGTTTTTCCATCGCTTTTAAATAAGACTCTCGGACAAAGAGCTGTTTTTCTTTCTCATAGGCTTCGTAGAGCCACGGAAGAACATCTTCGGATTCCAATTCTCCGAGGATCAGTGCTGCATTTTTCCGTATCTTGGCGTCTTTATCCTTTAATAGAGCTGCCAGTTTTCGAAAATCGCCTGCCAGCATATAAGCAAATGCACTTTTTTCTTTCTTATCTGCTATCAGCTGCTTTAAACAGATCAGATTTGCCCGGACATCTTCTCCCCTGCAAATACTTTCATATATATCTTTAACCATACCTTTCCTTTCTATACCTGTCTTCTCTTCCTGTTCTTATAATGGCTGCATATTTCTACTGTTCAGATTTTTGGATTAATTTCCATTTTCTTCAATATACTTTGCCACATCTTCTTTAAATGCATTCCATGCATCTTCATGCTCCACAAAATACTTTGGACAGTCTTTTCCGGTAACATCATAATGGCGGATCACATTGTCCATCGTCAGATTAAACTTTCCGCACAGAAATGCAACCAGCTCCACAAGAGACTGATACGTCACCTCCTGGAACGCTCCTGACTCATCCGGATGACAACATTCAATGGACACTGTATCGTTGTTGCGGTTGTTAGATGCATAGGCGATCTCATTTGTCGGAATGCACTGAATGATCTCTCCGTCCAGTCCGATGATAAAATTGCTGCTGACCTGATTTTCTCCGGTGTCCTTGAGGCTTTCAAAATAATCCCGATTATTCTGTGCGGTACTTCCTGGATTAGCCGTATAATGAACCACCACACCACGCACTCCATCGGTTGCAATCCCTGGTCTGGAGTATTCGTTGACAGTCAGAAGCTGCACATCAAGCTCCGGCTGTGGAACCTGTTTTACAGGATCTCCGATATCATACTGCTCCCATGCATCCATCCCTGCCTTCTGGTATGTCATTTTTTTCGTACCGGTGTTCCTGTGAAAGAAAAAGACAAAAAGCAGTACCAGAACAACTGCTGTCAAAATCACCGATACGGTGATTCTTTTTTGAATTTGCCTTTTCCTCTCTGCCATTTTTCTTCGGCTTCTGTCGTTCTCCCACATATCTGCCTCCAATGTAAAATGCGATAATTGCAGTCTGCTTTCACTCCCGCCGGCGTGCAAAAAAGAAAGGCGGATTCCTTTTTCGGGAAATCCGCCTGTTCCGCTTTTATTCATCAACGCTGTAGTTTGGTGCCTCTTTTGTGATATGAATATCATGCGGATGAGATTCTTTCAGAGATGCTGCAGAAATCTTGATAAATCTTCCGTTCTCTTTCAGATATTCAATATCTTTTGCTCCGCAGTAACCCATACCGGAACGAAGACCGCCCATCAGCTGGAATACGGTATCTTCTACGCTTCCCTTATAAGCTACACGTCCTTCAACACCTTCCGGTACCAGCTTCTTCGCATCAGACTGGAAGTAACGGTCTTTGCTTCCGTTTTCCATTGCTGCGATAGATCCCATACCACGGTATACTTTATATTTTCTTCCCTGGTACAGTTCAAATGTTCCCGGGCTCTCATCACATCCAGCAAACATGCTTCCCATCATACAAACATTCGCACCGGCTGCGATCGCTTTTGTCATATCTCCGGAGTACTTAATACCGCCATCTGCGATAATCGGGATACCATACTCTTTTGCAACACTGTAGCAGTCCATAACAGCTGTGATCTGCGGTACACCGATACCTGCAACCACACGTGTTGTACAGATAGAACCAGGTCCGATACCAACTTTGACTGCATCTGCTCCGGCTTCAATCAATGCCTTTGTAGCTTCTGCTGTTGCCACGTTACCTACGATAACCTGCAAATCCGGGAATTTCTCTTTGATCATGCGAACACAGTTCAGAACGTTTGCAGAATGTCCGTGTGCAGAGTCCAGAACAACGACATCGACATGTGCATTTACCAGCTCCTGTGCACGATCCAGAACGTTTGCTGTGATACCAAGTGCAGCACCGCACAGCAGACGGCCTTTGGAGTCTTTGGAAGAGAGCGGATACTTGATCTGTTTTTCAATATCCTTGATCGTGATCAGTCCTTTGAGATTGAAGTTATCATCCACGATCGGCAGTTTCTCTTTTCTTGCTTTTGCAAGGATCTTTTTTGCCTCTTCCAGTGTGATACCTTCTTTTGCAGTGATGAGGTTTTCAGAAGTCATGGATTCTTTGATCTTTTTGCTGAAATCCTCTTCAAACTTCAGATCACGGTTTGTGATGATACCTACCAGTTTTCCGTTTTCTGTAATCGGCACACCGGAAATACGGAACTTTGCCATCAGATTGTTTGCTTCTTCCAGTGTATTGTCAGGGGATAAATAAAACGGATCCGTGATAACACCATTTTCAGAACGTTTTACCTTATCAACTTCCTCTGCCTGCTCCTGAATGGACATATTTTTATGTATAATACCAATGCCGCCCTGTCGTGACATCGCAATCGCCATTCTGTGTTCCGTAACTGTGTCCATTCCTGCACTCATCATCGGGATATTCAGTCTGATAGACTTTGTCAGATAAGTAGACAGATCCACCTGATTCGGAATCACTTCCGAATAGGCCGGCACAAGGAGTACATCATCAAAAGTAATACCTTCGCCTATAATCGTACCCATTTTATTATCCTCACTTTCTTTCCTGAATTTCTAACATCTGTTGTTAGTTGTCAAGTTTATCAAATTTGTCGAAACCTGTCAACCCTGTTTTCAGGCAAATTGTACTTTTCCCGGAGAACGTCTTTGCATATCCAGGAGCATTCCCTGATCTGGTTCAAAAATCAGCAGATCCTTCTGCTCCGCTCTCGGTATCAGCATGCCATAGCGCATGCCTCTTCGCCCGGCGGAACAGTCTCTGATCTTGATGTTCTTATCTTTTCGATATTCTCGAAAACGTTTTGCATCCAGCGGAAACAGAGCTTCCATATCCGCCACTTTGTAAGTACCGATGTGTTCCCGTCTCTTTTTCAGGTAAATGCAGTCAATATCCAGCTCTCCATTCAGATACAGGTATTCATACTCCAGAATGGAACCGAAAATGGATCTTGAGACTCTTTTTTCTGTGTACCAATCCTTCATACATTTTCTTCCTGCTTTCTTCTGATTTCATACTATTATATGCCTTGTTTTTTATTATACACGAAATTCTCATCTTGTAAAAGGAATTTTTAAAAAAAGCAGTTACAGATTTGTTCTCTGTAACCGCTTTTTCTTAGCTCGGTTCTTTTATTACATCATTCCGCCCATTCCCGGGGCTCCGCCTGCCGGCATTGCTGGTGTTTCTTCTTTGATGTTCGCAACACAGGATTCAGTTGTCAGGAAAGTGGATGCAACACTGGTTGCATTCTGCAGTGCACTTCTTGTCACTTTTGCAGGATCCAGGATTCCTTCTTCTACCATGTTTACATATTTCTCATTGTATGCATCAAATCCGACACCTACCTCAGATTCTCTTACTTTGTTAATGATAACAGCTCCTTCCAGTCCTGCATTTGCAGCGATCTGATGCAGTGGAGCTTCCAGTGCTTTGAGGATCACGGATGCACCGGTCTTCTCATCTCCTTCCAGAGTATCTACCAGTTTTGCAACTTCCTTGGATGCATGGATGTATGCAGATCCGCCTCCTGCTACAATGCCTTCTTCTACGGCTGCTCTTGTTGCATTCAGAGCATCTTCCATACGCAGTTTTGCTTCTTTCATCTCTGTTTCGGTAGCTGCACCGACACGGATCACTGCTACGCCGCCTGCCAGTTTCGCAAGTCTCTCCTGCAGTTTTTCTTTATCAAATTCAGAAGTTGTAACTTCGATCGTAGCTTTGATCTGTGCGATTCTGTTTTCGATTTCTTTCTTATCGCCCATTCCGTCAACGATAACGGTATTCTCTTTTTTCACTTTGACAGATTTTGCACGTCCAAGCTGGCTGATCTGTGTATCTTTCAGTTCCAGTCCCAGTTCTTCGGAAATGACTTCACCGCCGGTCAGGATTGCGATATCTTTGAGCATTTCTTTTCTTCTGTCACCATAACCTGGAGCTTTTACACCGACTACCTGGAAAGTACCACGCAGTTTGTTCAGAATCAGAGTCGTCAGAGCTTCTCCTTCGATATCCTCTGCGATGATCAGCAGTTTCTTACCGGACTGTACAATCTGCTCCAGCAGCGGCAGAATCTCCTGGATATTGGAAATCTTTTTGTCTGTGATCAGGATGTACGGATCATCCAAGACAGCTTCCATTTTTTCCATATCGGTTGCCATGTATGCGGAAATATAGCCGCGGTCAAACTGCATACCTTCTACCAGATCCAGTTCTGTTTTCATGGTCTTGGACTCTTCAATCGTGATAACACCATCATTAGAAACTTTTTCCATGGCATCTGCTACCATATTTCCGACTTCATCATCACCTGCGGAAATAGCTGCTACTCTTGCCATCTGATGTTTGCCGTTTACTTTGCTGCTCATAGCTGCGATAGCATCCACAGCTGCCTGTGTTGCTTTTTTCATACCTTTACGCAGGATGATCGGGTTTGCACCTGCTGCCAGATTTTTCATACCTGCCTGGATCATTGCCTGAGCCAGAACGGTAGCAGTTGTGGTACCATCACCTGCTACATCATTGGTCTTGGTAGCAACTTCTTTTACCAGCTGTGCACCCATGTTCTCGAATGCATCTTCCAGCTCGATCTC
>UMJF01006956.1_pt1 | contig 13382 bp, 10 predicted proteins | sample 1966001 | NCBI WGS metagenome assembly UMJF01 (sample SAMEA4836145, study PRJEB28245) | human gut metagenome | biome: gut microbiome; material: fecal sample | place: Denmark | collected 2008 | reverse complement strand
CCATTAATCACACGATACAGATATCCCCTGTTTTACAATATATTCATTTTGTTTCGTAAAGGCGCGAAAGAGAAACTCTTCTCTCCCGCGCTTTTTCGTTATATTTATACTGGATAATTTCTGTCAATTTTCTTTTGTCCGGTATCCGAAAATTCTCTGTTATATCGTTATATATAATAGGAAGAAAAAAATTGGGAAAGGGAGTGTTACTATGTATTCTTCAGTTAACACAATCTGGGTCCTCTTCGGTGCAGCGCTGGTCTTTTTCATGCAAGCCGGATTCGCAATGGTCGAAACAGGATTCACAAGAGCAAAAAACGCAGGTAATATCATTATGAAAAACCTGATGGACTTCTGTATCGGTACTCCGGTCTTCTGGCTGGTTGGTTTCGGTATCATGTTCGGTGCAGGAAACGGTTTCTTCGGCAAGATCGGCGGAATCGCCACAGAGGCAAACTACGGAAACGCAATGCTTCCGGACGGAGTTCCATTCTGGGCATTCCTGATCTTCCAGACTGTATTCTGCGCAACATCTGCCACCATCGTATCCGGTGCCATGGCAGAACGTACCAAGTTCATCTCCTACTGTATCTACAGTCTTCTGATCAGTCTCGTTGTTTATCCGGTATCCGGTCACTGGATCTGGGGCGGCGGATTTATCAGTCAGATGGGATTTCATGATTTCGCAGGTTCCTGTGCCGTTCATATGGTCGGTGGTATTGCAGCACTTATTGGCGCCATCATCCTTGGACCCCGTATCGGAAAATATTCCAAATCCGGTAAATCCAGAGCGATTCCCGGACATAACCTTACCGTAGGTGCCCTTGGTGTATTTATCCTCTGGTTCTGCTGGTTCGGTTTCAACGGTGCATCTACCGTCAGCATGGAAGGGGATGCCATCGTAAGCGCAGGCAAGATCTTCGTAACAACAAACCTTGCCGCTGCTGTTGCAACGGTAACCGTTATGCTGATCACATGGATTCGTTACAAAAAACCAGATGTCTCCATGTCCCTCAATGGTTCCCTTGCAGGACTAGTAGCCATCACAGCAGGCTGTGATACCGTATCTCCTACCTCTGCAGCTATCATCGGAATCATTTCCGGATTTATCGTAGTATTTGGTATTGAGTTTATTGACAAAGTTCTCAAAATTGATGATCCAGTTGGTGCTGTTGGTGTACACGGCCTCAACGGTGCTTTCGGAACACTGGCTGTAGGACTTTTCTCCGACGGTGCAGGTACAGAATGGAAAGGACTTCTCACAGGCGGCGGTTTCCACGGCTTCGGTGTTCAGTTCATCGGTATGGCAATCACCATCGCATGGGTAGCTGTTACAATGACAATTATCTTCCAGGTGATCAAACACACCATCGGCCTTCGTGTTTCCGCTGAGGAAGAGATCGCAGGTCTGGATATGAAAGAGCATGGCCTTGCAAGTGCATACGACGGATTCTTCGTACAGGATACCATGACAAAAGCTCCTGCTCCAATGGGAACTTCCGTAAAAGATCCGGTTATCAAACACGCACCTTCCGCTCCTGCTGAATCTGTTCCTGAGATTCCTGCTGACGGCGTACACAAACTGACAAAAGTTGTTATCATCACACGTCAGAACAAGCTGGACGAATTCATGCAGGCCATGAACGAGATCGGGGTAACTGGTATCACAATTACAAACGTTATGGGATGTGGTGTTCAGAAAGGTGCTCCAACCTACTATCGTGGTGTTGAAGTAGACATGAACCTCCGCCCGAAGGTTAAGATCGAGATCGTTGTAAGCCTTGTACCGGTTCAGAAAGTTATTGACACTGCAAAAGCAGTTCTTCATACCGGCCAGATCGGTGATGGTAAAGTCTTCGTTTACGACATCGAAAACGTTGTCAAGATCCGTACCGGCGAGGAAGGCTTCCTGGCTCTGCAGGATACAGACGCATGATCTTTTTATAAGAAAAACATATAAAATCTTTCTACGCAATATAAACCAAATGAAAGCCAGAAAAGATCCGGAACATTATCTTTCAAATGTTCCGGATCTTTTCCTGTATTACTACTCTTATTCTCTACGAAGCCTCGGCAGGTTCCACCGGTAATGAGCCGCCAGATACCGGATCAGTATCACCACCACAGTTCCGATCACCATAGCAGGGACGCCTCCCCACAGACGGTATACCCACACGCAGGCAATGGCTCCTACAATGGACGCGCAAGCATAAATATGACGTACAAAAATATACGGCGGCACGCCTGCCATCATATCACGGATCAGTCCGCCGCCAACGCCCGTAACCGTTCCAAGGAACACAAGGAAAAACGTCCTTCCCATATATCCTTCTGTGATCCCTTTATCCACTCCCATAACTGTAAACACACCCAAACCCACGGAGTCCATCACCAGCATGATCTTATCATAGACCATCCGGTTCTCGCCCTCCAGCAGTTCCTGTTTCCAGTACATTATGACAAATACAATACAGGACGTCACCGTTGCCACAATGGTATATATGGGATTCTGAAACATCCCCGGCGGCACGATTCCCAGAATAATATCTCTGGTCGCTCCACCTCCCACGGCTGTCACCACGCCCAGAACACAGATCCCGAAAATATCCATTCCTCTCTGTGCTCCTACCATTGCTCCGGAAGCAGCGAATGCAATCGTTCCCGCCATTTCCAGAATAAATGTAAATAAACTCTGATAATCCATTTCCCCTCCATACATATCCGGCTGCTGTTCCTTCTCCGGCTCATATCTGCAGCCTGTTTTCCCCACCTGTGCATTTTTTTACAGGGCGCAAGAAGGAACCCTGTTCACACAGGATTCCTTCTCTTATCTTTCATTTCACTTTTCTTATTCTAACAGAATTTCCCTATTCTGTACATCTTTTCTTTTTGTATCCGATTTCTATTATTCTGCTTCGATCAGAAAGCCTCGTCTTTTCAGCATATCCTGGATCATATCCAGAATTTCTTCTGATTCTGCCTCTACTTTATGGTAATGGTAATCCGATGTAATATTCTTCAGAGGACTGGACTTACCGTTTCGAATGTCCTCCATAAAATTCTCCACCTGGCGCCTGGAGCCGATATTCAGTTCTGCCTCGATGTGTCCGTAAACTCTGTGATTGACCATTACGTTGATCACTTTTCCGCCAAGATCCACAATTCCGCAGAGTTCATTCTCCAGATCCGCATCTGTATGATGCACCTTAAAGATCCGGCTCACTGTATGCGGGGCGTTGAGGATATATCCCCGGTTGGTGGAGATCACATTATTCCCCTCTGCACGTATCAGTGCAATATCCTGCACGATCACCTGTCTACTGACCTGAAATGTTTTGGCCAGAGCGCTTCCCGAGACCGGCCGGTCACTGTTTTTAATTTGATCCATGATCGCTGTCCTGCGTTCTGAACCAGTCATTTAAGCTTCCCCTTTCCTGGCTGTGCCTGTACTTTTGGTCCTGATATCTGTTTTCCTCATTCCTGCGATATCCCCCACCCGTTTCAGATACTGTCAATTATGTTTCTGTGTTCGGCACAATACGTACTTCTGTTTTTCTGATGTTCCGGGTATTTCTGTCACAGCACTCGGTATTCTGTAAAATTCCGTGATCTTCAGAAAAGCGGATGAAGGTTCTTCAGGGAAATATCAAGGATCGGTGCAGAATGTGTTAATGCACCACTTGATACATAGTCTACACCAACATCCCTGATCTTTGCAATATTTTCTTTTGTAACATTTCCGGAACACTCGGTTTTTGTTCTTCCGTCGATCAGCTGTACGGCTTCTTTCATCATTTTCGGAGTCATGTTATCAAGCATGATGATATCTGCACCTGCTTCAACTGCTTCTTTTACCTGTGCAAGGCTCTCTACTTCCACTTCGATCTTACGGACAAAAGGCGCATACTCCTGTGCCATTTTTACAGCTTTCGCAACGCTCCCTGCTGCTCCGATGTGGTTATCTTTCAGAAGGACTCCGTCAGAAAGATTATATCTGTGGTTCTGGCCGCCGCCTACACGTACTGCATATTTTTCAAAAATACGCATGTTCGGTGTGGTTTTTCTTGTGTCAAGAAGTGTGATGCCGGTTCCCTCAAGAAGAGATGCTACGGAATGCGTGTATGTTGCAATTCCGCTCATTCTCTGAAGATAATTGAGGGCTACACGCTCACCGGAGAGAAGTACACGGATATCACCGGTAACTTTTCCCATCTTCTGGCCTTTTTTTACTTCGTCGCCATCCTTGCAGAATAATTCTACTTTTGTGTCAGCATCCAGAAGTGTAAATACACGGCTGAAAATTTCCAGTCCGGCAATGATTCCGTCCTCTTTGCAGATCAGATCTACTTCTCCCGGAACCGCCTCTTTCATAACGGAATTGGTGGTAACGTCTTCACTTGAAATATCTTCTTTTAAAGCCTCCAGGATCAGGTGGTCTACCTGGAGTGTCATTGTGATCTTATTCATTATACAGTACCTTCTCTTTCTCAATAATCATGGCAGCCCTGTTCTTCAGATCAAGGTTGTTTCCATCTTTCATAATGCGGAACTTTACATTGCAATCTGCGTTCACGCAGCTCCTGCTGCACTTTTCTCGCTTTTCTTTTCAGCGGAGATTGCTTTTGCGGCACGCTTTGCAAACACAAGACTTTCCAGCAGGGAATTACTTGCCAGGCGGTTGGCTCCATGTACACCGTTACAGCTGGTCTCACCTACTGCATACAGCTGGTCCATACTGGTCTTGCTGTCAGCGTCAACCCAGATACCTCCCATAAAATAATGCTGGGCCGGCACTACCGGGATGCATTCTTTTGTTACGTCATAGCCTTCCTCCAGGCATCTTTCGTAAATATGTGGAAAATGATGAAGGATGGTATCTTTGTCAATGTTTTCCATGGAGAGCCATACATGGTCGGTTCCTTCTTTTTTCATCTCTTCCTGGATTGCCTTTGTTACCACATCTCTTGGAAGCAGTTCGTTGACAAAGCGTTCTTTTTTGCTGTTATAAAGCACTGCACCCTCTCCGCGGACGGACTCGGAGATCAGAAATCTGCGGCCAGGTTTCTTGGAATACAGTGTTGTGGGGTGGATCTGTACATAGTCCAGATGTTCCAGACGTACATTGTGTTTTTTCGCAATATCCAGGGCATCACCGGTAAGGTGTGGATAGTTGGTGGAATGCTGATATCTTCCGCCGATTCCGCCGCTTGCAAGGATGGTATCCTCCGCATAGATTTCTACCGGAAGCTCTCCGCCTGGCTGAATTTCTTCCTGAATTTTTACGTTTTCTCCTGCTTCCATTGCTTCCAGACGTGTTTTGTTTGCTTCTGCAGAAACTGCCTTCAATCCGATACATTTGCCGTTTTTTACAAGGATATCCTGCATGGAAGTATATTCCAGAACAGTTACATTTTCAAGTTTCAGAACCTGTCCCAGAAGTTTTTCGGAGATTTCTTTTCCTGTAATATCTTCATGATAAAGGATCCTCGGTTTGGAATGCGCGCCTTCTCTTGTATAGGCAAAATCATCTCCATCCATCTTAAAATCCACACCGTAGCCTACCAGGTCATTGATTACATCTCTGGATCCCCGGATCATAATGTCTACGGATTCTTTTCTGTTTTCGTAATGTCCTGCTTTCATGGTGTCTTCAAAATAGCTGTCATAATCATTTTCATCACGGAGTACACAGATCCCGCCCTGTGCCAGGAAGGAATCGCTGCTTCGCATATCTTCTTTTGTGATGATCACGATTTTTTTGTCTCTTGGAAGTTTCAGTGCGCTGAACATTCCCGCAACACCTGTTCCTACGATTACTACGTCTGTCTTGATTTTCATTGTTTTCGCCTCTCTGTCTCTATTTTGCAAGTTCCAGCATCCGCTCCAGCGGTTTCTTTGCTTTTTCTCTTGTTTCATCAGTTACATGGACTTCATTTTCTCCGGTTTTCAGAACATGGAGCACTTTTTCCAGAAATACTTTTTTCATGTTTTTGCAGACTGGTACGGTTTCTGTGAAGTAGAATTTTTTGTCCGGGCAGGTGGTTTTCAGTTTGTACTGTACGCCACATTCTGTGCAGATGATGAATTCTTTGTTGTTGCTGTCCTGAGCGTATTTGATGATCCCGGATGTGCTTCCGATATAATCTGCCTGTTTCAGGACTGTCTGAGGACATTCCGGATGGGCCAGCACAAGTGCTTCCGGATGGGCTTCTTTTGCTTCTTTTACTTCTTCGGGATCCATAAATTCGTGAACGATGCAGAAGCCTTCGTTATAAATGAAGTGTTTTTCCGGTACCTGTTCTGCGATAAAGTGGGCCAGGTTTCTGTCCGGGATGAAGAAGATATTTTTATTTGGGAGTGCTTTTACGATCTTTACGGCGTTTGCGGAGGTTACGCAGACATCGGAGAGTTCTTTTAAGGCTGCTGTGGAGTTGATGTAACAGACAACTGCTACGTCGTCGTATTCTTCTCTTACTTTTCGGATTCCTTCTTCAGTTGCCATGTGTGCCATGGGGCAGTCTGCGTCCATTGCGGGCATGAGTACAGTTTTGTCGGGGCTTAAGATCTTGGCGCTTTCTCCCATGAAGCCTACGCCGCAGAATACGATGGTTTTTTCTTTTGCGCTGGCTGCAATTTTGCTAAGGTAAAAGGAGTCTCCTATATAGTCTGCTACGTCCTGTACTTCGGGGCGCACGTAGTAGTGCGCCAGGATGATGGCGTCTTTTTCTTTTTTTAATTTCTGGATTTCTTCTGCTACTGTCATTATTTTCACCTTTCCTGCAGGGGGTTTTCTTTTATTCCTGCTTTTGTTTTGTGGTTTTTTCAAAATATCTTACACATAATACCATAGTTCTTTACATGTGACAAGACAGTTGTTTGATTTGTTGTAAAGTTTTTGTGAGGGAATGGATGGATTGATTGCAGACGGACGGGGATGGATGTTCAAATTTTAAATAAAATGAATTCGTGTGTGTATTTATTTTGGGTTAATTAATTACTTGATATTTTTTTACCTGGTAAATTTAGTGATTAACATTTTTTTGAATAAAAAAGACCTGGTGTTTGCAATAATTACCAGGAATATATATTCCTGAAATTACTGTAAGCTCCAGGTCTCTTGATTTTTTCAGTGAGATGGGGTTATTGGAATTTGCTTCTGTTTCGTATGTTTGCTCTGAATAATTGTTTGGTTGTTTATTCGGTTTTATTTTTCTGTTCCAGGTATGCCTGGGTGCTGTCTTTCAGGCGATTGAGGCCGTCTATTACTGTATCTTTAGGGCAGGCGAGGTTTACGCGTAAGAAGCTTTGTCCGTTTTTATACTCATTGCCGTCGCATACGTAGAGTCCGCTGTGCTGGCGGATGAAGGCATAGAATCTGGTTGCATCGTCGGTTACTTCGCGGCAGTCCAGCCAGAGCAGGTATGTGGCTTCTCCTCTGACTGCGTGGATTCCTTTTATTTCTTTTGTGATAAATTCTTCTGCATATCGTCTGTTTTCCCAGAGATATTCTCTTAAGCTGTCCAGCCATTCTGCTCCGTGGTTAAAGGCAGCTACCGGTGCGATAGCTGCAAATACGTTTGGTTCTGCCACTTCGTCTGTATTTAATCCGCGGTTGACCCGATGCCGCAGTACGGGGTTTGGAACGATCACTGCTGCCGTCTGTAGTCCTGCCAGGTTAAAGGTTTTTGTAGGTGCCACGCAGGTGATGCTGTTTTCTCTGCAGGTCTCAGATACTGAAGCAAAAGGTACGTAGTCTTTTCCTGGTTTTGTCAGGTCGCAGTGGATCTCGTCAGATAATACCAGTACGTGATGTTTTGCACATAATTCGCCAATCTTTGCCAGTGTTACTCTGTCCCAGATCTTTCCTATGGGGTTGTGCGGGTTACAGAGAATCAGCAGGGATGCCTGTGGGTCTGAAAGTTTTTCCTCAAGGTCTGCGAAATCAATTTCATAGGCACCATTTTCGTAATGCAGCGGGCTTTCCAGGATGAACCGGCCGTTGTTGATGATGGAGTTAAAGAAAATATTGTATACCGGAGTCATGACCACGACTTTTTCTGCTGTGGTTGTCATCTTACGCACAATGCTGGAGATTGCAGGTACAACACCCGTGCAGAAAATCAGCCATTCCTTTTCGATAGACCACTCATGGCGTGTTTTCCACCAGTTCTGATAGGCGTCATACCATTCATCTTCAATCAGGGTATAGCCAAATACTCCGTGCTGTGCTCTTTTTATAATGGCTTCTGTTATCTGCGGAGCTGTCTGAAAATCCATGTCAGCCACCCACATGGGCAGTTCTTTTTCTGTTACATCCCATTTCATGGAGCCAGTATGACGGCGGTCTGTTTTTTCGTCAAATATGCTCATTTCTTTTTCCTTTCTGTATCTGTCAGAGCTTTTATGCTTCCGGCGCTTTATCCAGCTTTTCCCCAACTGTGGGACAGATAATTTCGGTTTCAGCCGGATCGATCTTTTCCGGATCCAGAATCAGTGTTTCAATCTCATCTGCCTGGATCCTGCCTTCTGACGGATTCATGACACTTTTGATCCTGCCGTTGATCTGTGCATTGATCCCTTTCGAATACTCAAAAGCCAGAGTTGTATTCAAAAGGGTACAATTGATCATTTTCAGATTTTCAATATAACACAGTCCCTGCAGACTTTCTATGGTACAGTTGATAAATGTGAGATTTTTTGAATTCCAGCCCAGATACTCTCCATGAATCACAGAATCATATACCGTAACATTCTCGCTGTTCCAGAAAGCATCTTTTGACAACATTCTGGCATTGTGGACTTCCATATTTTTTGCACCATCAAAGGCATAGTTGCCAACAAGTTTGAAATCATCGATGGTGATATTTGTGCTGTTCATGCCAAAATAATCACCCCTGGCCTGTACATGTGCAAGTTTTATACCCTCACAGTTCCAGAACGTCTCTGCCGCATTGGCAAGATACACATTATCAAGAGTCACATCATGACAGCGGCGGAAATTTTTCGGCGCCTCAATCAACGTATCCTCGATCCGGATATGATCCGTATACCACACCCCAGAACGCGCCATCTCCAGCCAGGTACAATCCCTCGCCTCTATATTTTTGCTGTACCAGAGCGGATATTTCCATTGAAACGAACTGTTCTCCAATACAATATCCCGACTCTCCTTAAGCGGAGACTCCCCATCATTAAAAATCGTCTGTTCAATATGCAACTTCTTCCCACGAAACAAAGGCCGCTCTCCTGTAAGATACGCATCCTTTAATTCTTTATCTGTTTTTATATTCTCTACACTCATTTTCTATCCTCTCTACATTCCTGTCATTCACACGTTACTTTTTATATTTTAACATCTAAAGTTTACTTTAGGTCAAGTATTTAATTGTTATTATCACGTTAAATGTAAAGGTAACTTCCTGATTATAAAACTTAATTCCGGGTAGCTGACGTTAGGGGGACGGACATCGCCTCTTCATATAAACAATCGTTATCATTATACCCCACACATCATCTCACATACAAACTAAGCCATTGCAGCCGTCCAGCGAAGCGCCCGACGGCCCACCACCCACCGAGCAGCCACTCAACTTATCATCCTCAACAACCCTATACCTCCGCCCACACCGTCACACAGCCACCCTACCCCTCCCAAAATCTGTACGGACGCACACCCCCATCCAACTTCCCACTTTGAACACACAGCCCCGGGCAGCGGAATGGATCTGCTGCCCGGGGCGTCCGTTTTACTAATCAAAAAAGAAAAAATCCGCCGCACCCAGCACGACAGATTTTTCCCCACCACTATTTTAATAATTCCCGTTCAATCCTCTCTCGAGCCTCCGGTGCCTGCCTATCCATCTTCTCCGGAAAACCAAACATCGAAACACAGGCAATATTATCACCACCAGCCTTCGGCGCATCCGCCCTCAGCTGTTTATTCGCAAAATCCATATCTCTTAAGGTTTCAAAAATACCATCAAAATCCACATCGCCCTCACCCATAGCAAGATGCTGATGTACCGTCACATCCGCTTTTCCACGGCCATTCAGCCACGGCGGATTTAAAATATACCGGCAGTCCATAGTCTGATTAAAAGTATCTGCAAACAACACATGTGTCAGCTCGTCTCCCGCATACTTCAGCATGGACCGCACATCTCCTTTGCCCTCATCATAGAAAAATCCATGAGGAGAAGAATACACATAACCAAGGTTCGGAGACCGGAAAGATTTTACCATATCACAGGTCTCATTATTCAGCTCGCAGAAATCATAAGGATGAGACTGAATTTCCACACGAATACCCTCACGCTCGATCAGCGGAAGCAGTTCCTCCATAGATTTAAACCACATACCATTGCAGATCTCCTGCTGGTTCGGATCACCGGAAAGCTCCGTGTTGATAACCTTCACGCCCATATCTCCGGCGATCTGGATCATCCGCTTCCAGTTGGCAACTGCAAACTGTCTCTGTTCCTCTGTTGGGCCGGACCAGCGGTATACGACGATAAAGGAAGAAATCTCCACACCGGTTTCCCGCAAAGCCTGTCTGTATTCCTGTTCACACTCTTTGGAAAACAGCGGATGTTTATAGAACGGATTGATCCTCGGATGCGGAGACTGCTCGATATATTTATATCCCCAGTCTGCCACCTGATGGACCATACGATTGATATCCATCTGTTTTGCAAGCACATCTACATCAAATGCGATCTTCATGACGCATTCCCTCCTTTTTCTTCTTTATTTTTGATATAATCCAGGATCAGACCGGCCGCTCCGGCTGCACCTGTTTTGGAAACATTGATCACCATATCATAATAATGGGGATCGTCTCTGCGGATTCCGGTAAATTTTTCATAATATTCATTTCGAATCTGGTCACGCTTCTTCAGCTCGTCAAGAGACTGGCCTTTATAATATTCCCGGCCTTCTTTTTCCCGGTAATCATCATCTGCATACACGAAAAAGCTGTATGTATGCGGTTCTCCGCGAAGCACATAGTTGGCACATCTTCCCAGGAATACACCAGGACGCCTCTTTGAAAGTTCACGGATGATCCGGCTCTGCACCTCAAACATCTGGGCGCCTGTATAATCTGCTGCCGCACCTGCCGATGAATGTCCGTACGGGGAAAACGTAAGCTCGGAATCTTCATAATTGTAAGAATCCAGATACTGTCTTACACTTTCCAGATCTGCTTTTTCCATACCGAATTTTTCTGCCATGAGACAGATGATCTGACGGTCATAAACCCTGCAGTCCAGCGCTTTTGCAACATCCTCCGCGATTTTTCTTCCGCTGCTGCCGTACAGTCTTCCAATCGCTACATTGATCCTGTTTCCGGAAACTGCCGGTGCTGGCATGGACTGGATCTCTCCCGGTACAGAAACGTTTCCTTCTCCGGATTCTCTCTGGATCAGTTCCCGCATCATCTTGTCATAGACTTTATCCAGCTGATAGCAGGCCGCGATCACAAACATCACTACCCAGATTGCTACCGGAACATACAGATAAAAACCTTTGATCACACGGATAGCTTCTGCAGACTGCTCTGCTGCGGTTGCCTTGGTGCCATCAAAATATGCAGCGGAAAGGATTCCACCCATGATAGCGGAAGTCAGTCCGGAACCGGCTTTCTGGCCCATGCTCATAGATGAGAACATCAGACCTTCCACACGTTTGCCTGTTTTCCACTGGCCATACTCAATGGCATCACTTGGAAGAGAATACTGCACGCCATAGAACGGTGCGATTCCGATTCCTCTCATGATACAGGTCACAACACCAAGAGAAACACTGGTAATATTCATCAGGAACAGAAGCTGTCCTGCAACACCCAGGATGCAGCCTGCACAGATGAGATTTCTTTTTCCATAGCGGGGAAGCACCTTTGGCAGGAGGGCAATTCCTGCCACAGTTGCCAGTTTCTCCGCTGCTGAAAGAGGCATAACAAGGTCTACATTTCCAAGTACATACTGACAATAATAGGTAAGGTCCGTTCCAATGATGATCTGATATGCAGTATAAAAGATCATCAGCCCCAGGGCGATAAGGAAATACCGGTTGGTAACGGTTGCTTTAAAAGCTTCCACAAAAGGAATATCTTCTTTTTCCTGTTTTGCCGCAGAAACACGCTCTGTACAAACCATGTAAGTGTTCACAAGCACGCCGACGGAAATGATCGCATAACCTGCTGTTACCAGGATCCAGGCCATCTGCTGGTTGCCGGTAACATTTGCCACGATATTGATCAGCGGCAGCGTGAACGCGGTAATGATCATACTTGCCGTGATAGACAATACCATACGGATGTTACAGATCACATCACGCTCACGGCGGTCACGGCTCATCAGAGATCCCAGTGCGTGGAACGGCTGGCTGATGGCAGTGTATACAACCGTGTTCATAATGTTATAGGTCACAAAAGCATAGATGATCTTTCCCATGTTTCCAAGCGGCGGCATGGTAAAAAGAAGCACCGCTGCCAGCGCATAGGGAACCGCAAGTCTTAAGATCCAGATCCTGGCTTTTCCATATTTGGAATGAGTCCTGTCGATAATGGTTCCCATCAACACATCGGAAAATCCATCAAAAATGCGGGACAAAAGCATGATCATTCCAACAGCTCCTGCTGAAATTCCAACAACATTGGTATAAAAATAGATCAGCAGAGTTGTTGTCATGGTATACATCAGAGTCAGCGCCGGATCGCCAAAACAGTACGCAAGTTTTTCTGACACCGGAACCTTGATGAATTCATTCAAGTCTTTACCCTTCTGCTTATAATTCAACAATTCGGGGATTCCCTTACCAGCCATAGTATCTACCTCCTATCGGTTTAAGGTCGAACCTTTCTGAATGAATTATCCGAAATATTTCTGTACAAAATCTCTGGTAACTTCTGCTGCTTTTTTCACATTGTCCTCGTGGCTCATTGCATAGTACTCCGGACGGAACTCTTCGATGGTGCATACACCGTCAAATCCGATCTCTTTCAGTGCTGCCGAGATTCCAGCATGATCTACCACGCCTTCTCCCGGCCAGAGTCTCTTGTCGTCTCCACAGGAGCCAAGTGGAAGATCCTCACAATCGTTTAAGTGGTATGCAAAAATCTTCTTACCGTCTGCTGCTTTCAGGTCTTCCAGACGGGAACACATCTCATGGAAATGGAAAGTGTCCACGGTAACGCCAACATTGTCTCTGTCTACTGCTTTTACTACATCGTATGCTGTTCCAAACTGGTTGATAGAGCAGTTCGGTGCACCACAGAACTCCAGGGAGATCTTCATATCTGCGCCCACTTTGTCAGAAAGGTAGCGAAGACGTGCAACTGCTTCTTCTTTGATCTCACTGACAGATTTGTCTTTTACATCAAA
>UMJF01038027.1_pt1 | contig 13468 bp, 10 predicted proteins | sample 1966001 | NCBI WGS metagenome assembly UMJF01 (sample SAMEA4836145, study PRJEB28245) | human gut metagenome | biome: gut microbiome; material: fecal sample | place: Denmark | collected 2008 | reverse complement strand
AGACCATTGGTATGCGCATCGGCCCCAACGAGATCCACATTATGGCGCGTTCAGAGGGGTGAGCCGCAATGATGAAGATTTACGATAAAAAGCTGGCCTATCCGTACTTTGTATGGATGACGCTGTTCACAGTGGTGCCTTTGATCATCGTGGTGTACTATGCATTTACGGATGCAAACGGAGCTTTCACGCTGGATAACCTCACCTCCATCAGCGGCTACGGCTCGGTGTTTGCCCGCAGCCTGCTGCTGGCCCTCATTGCCACGGTCATTTGTCTGGTCATTGCGTTCCCGGTGGGCTATTTCCTTTCCCGCCTGCGGGTGAACAAGCAGCACATCATGCTCATGCTGGTCATGCTGCCCATGTGGATGAACTTCCTGCTGCGCACCTACGCATGGATGGGCCTGCTCAGCATCAACGGCCCGGTGAACGCCGTTCTGGGCGTGTTCGGCCTTGGCCCCTTCAATATGCTCAACACGTCCGGTGCGGTGGTGCTGGGCATGGTGTATAACTATGTGCCCTATATGATCCTGCCGCTGTACACCAGCATGACCAAGATCGACCAGAGCCTGGTGGAAGCTGCGCAGGATCTGGGCGCTTCCACCACCAAGACCCTTCTCCGGGTGCTCATCCCCATGAGCGTGCCCGGCATCAGCACCGGCATCACCATGGTGTTCGTCCCGGCGGTGTCCACCTTTGTTATCAGCCGTATGCTGGGCGGCGGCTCCAACCTGCTCATTGGCGATCTGATCGAGATGCAGTTTCTGGGCAACAGCTACAATCTGAACGTGGGTTCTGCCATGAGCCTTGTGCTGATGATCATTGTGCTGCTGTGCATGAGCTTCACCTCCAGCTTTGATGAAGATGAAATGGAGGGCGTGTCCTGATGAAAACGAAACATCTGCGCCTGATGCAGCGCGTCTATATCGTGCTGTTTTTCTGCTTCATGTACCTGCCCATTGCATACATGATCGTATTCAGCTTCAACCAGTCCAAGGGCTATTCGCTCTTCACCGGCTTTACCCTCAAGTGGTACTCCAGCCTGCTGCACAACTCCTCCATCCTGCATGCGCTGCTGGTCTCGCTGGAAGTGGCTCTGATCTCTGCGGTCATTGCCACTGTGTTGGGTACAGCGGCAAGTCTGGGCATTGCGTCCATGGGCCGCGGGAGCCGCCTTGTCGTCACCAACATCACCTATATCCCGGTGGTCAACCCGGAGATCATTACCGGCATCTCGCTCATGCTGCTGTTTGTGGCCTACCAGCGCTTTGCCGGGGGTGTCTCCTGGCTGCCGGATACCATCATGGGCTTCCCGACGCTGCTCATTGCGCATATCGCGTTCAATGTGCCGTATGTCATCTTCAACGTCACGCCCAAGCTCAAGCAATTGGATATCAAGCTGTATGAGGCAGCGCTCGATCTTGGCTGCGACCCCAAGCAGGCCTTCTTCAAGGTCATCCTGCCGGAGATCAGCCCGGCCATCCTGTCGGCATTCCTCATCTGCCTGACCTATTCCATCGACGACTTCATGATCTCCTATTTCAACTGCGGCACGGTGGAAACGCTGCCCATCGCCATCTACTCCATGACCCGTAAAAAGGTCAGCCCGGAGATCTATGCGCTGTCCACCATCATGTTCGTGGTCATTCTGTGCATCATTCTGATCTCCAACGCAATGGAGAGCCGCAGCTACCGCCGCGACCAGAAGGCGCTGAGAGGGGAGGGCGTGTGATGAAACGTTTTGCTGTGCTGCTGCTGGCGCTGGCAATGACGGTCTGCTGTGCAATGCCCGCCTTTGCCGCCGGCACCATCGAAGTCACCGAGGATGTCTCGGTGTCGGACGATTACGACTGGACCCGCTTCAAGGGCCAGAACGTGGCCATCAATGTCTATAACTGGGGCGAGTACATCTCCAACGGCTCGGACGACAGCGTGGACGTGGTGGCGGCCTTTGAAAAGCTCACCGGCATCAAGGTGAACTACACCACCTTCGACTCCAACGAGTCCATGTACGCAAAGCTCAAGTCCGGCGCTGCCAACTACGATGTGGTCATTCCGTCGGATTACATGGTGGCAAAAATGATCGCCGAGGGGATGCTCAAGCCTCTGAACTACGACAATATCCCGAACTTCAAAAAGATCAATCAGGAATACGTGGATCCGGATTACGATCCGCAGAATGCCTACACCGTGCCCTACATGCTCTGCACCACCGGCATCATTTATAACACCACCATGGTGGACAAAGCGCCCACCAGCTGGGCCGACCTGTGGGACGAGCAGTACGCAGGCAATATCCTGATGTTCAACAACAGCCGCGATGCCTACGCCATTGCTGCTTTTAAGAGCGGCCACGATATCAACCCGCAGTCCACCGAAGAGGTGGATGAGGTGGTGGAAGAGCTGAAGGCTCAGAAACCGCTGGTGCAGGCCTACGTCATGGACGAGATCTTTGATAAGATGATCGGCGGCGAGGCAGCCGTCGGTGTGTACTACTCCGGCGATGCCATCACCATGATCGACGATAATCCCGACCTTGCATGGGTGTTCCCGGAGGAAGGCAGCGTGCTTTCCGTGGACTGCATGACCATTCCTGCTGCCAGTGAACATCAGGAAGCTGCGGAAATGTTCATCAACTTCATGTGTGAGACGGACATCGGCAAGGCAAACGCCGAGTACATCGGCTACACCACCCCCATGCAGGATGTGTGGGAGGTGCTGGACGAGGATCTGAAGGAGAGCGAGATCGCTTATCCGTCCGAAGAGAAAGCCGCCAAGGAAAAGGTGTTCACTGCCCTGAGCGACGATGTGAACAGCGAGCTGGACGTGAAGTGGAGCGAAATGAAGAGCTACGACGAGGGTGGCAGCAGTCTGCTGTTCCTTGCGCTGCTGGCAGCCATGGTAGCGCTGGCCTGCTTCAACATCTGGCGCAAGGTCCGCAGGCGCAACCGCAATCAGTATTAAACGCAAAGGAGGCTGCTGCACAGAACAACGTGCAGTGGTCTCTTTTTATAGAAAGGAAAACCATGGAACAGTTCTTTTACACCGAGACTATGACAGTCATGAACGCAGATGCTGACTTCCGCAGCCTGCTCAAGCCCAGCGCCCTGCTGCGCTATGTGGAGCAGATTTCGACAGACCACGCCCGCGCCTTTGGTATGGATGACCAGTTCTTCAAAGAACGCGGTGTGACCTTTCTGGTGGGCAAGCAGGCCCTGAAATTTGACCGTGTGCCCCAGCGTGCCGAAACGCTGACCCTTACCTCCCGGGCGCAGGTCAGCAAACACGGTTCGGTCAAACGCATCACCACCCTGACCGATGCCGAGGGCAAAGAGGTGGCTATGGTGGACTGCCGCTGGATCGTGGCAAGCCTTGCCGAGGGCCGTATCCTGCGGGAGCCGGGCTGGACGGTGGAGAATTTCTGGAACGATACGGTGGAGGGCGAGCTGCCTTTGCAGCTGCACAAGTGCAAGGATGGTCTGACCAGCGCAGGGGAGTGGACGGCGCGTTATTCCCAGTGCGATCTGAACGGCCATTTGAACAACGCATTCTATTTGGACCTTGTCTGCGATGCGCTGCCGCTGGAAGTGATGCGCAAAGGCCCCGTGACCTTTGCTTCTATCAACTACCACCGCGAGATCCCGATGGGAGAAACGGCAGAGGTGTTTTATGCTCCTTCGGCGGATGGCTGGTATGTGGTCGGAAAGCACAACGGCCAGACCAGCTTTGAGTGCTATCTGGAGGTGGGAAAGACAAACGTGTAAATCGTTGATTTCTCAAGAGAACCGCTGCGCCGCTTTTAGCTGAAAATAAGCGAGCAATGCAAAAAAAGCGTCACCCGTGCAGAAAAAACCGGCGCATTTTGAGAATTGCATCCTCTGAGGAACAGGGAGTACTCTTTTATTAGAAGAATCTTCTGATTGTCCAAAGGAGGATAAAACAAATGAAAAAACATCTCCGAATCCTTGCGGCCGTTCTGGTACTGTGCTTCAGTCTGCTGTGCCCTGCGGCATCTGCCGCCAGTGTACAGACTGCGGCCTGCAAGCCGTCCACTGCAGCCGTTCAGACCATTTCTGCCGGCAAAAAGACGGAGCAGATGGTCTGGGTCCCAACGCACGGCGGCAAAAAATATCACAGCAAGTCTACCTGCAGCAATATGAAAGACCCGGAAAAGGTTACATTATCGAAAGCAAAAGCGGAAGGCTTCACTGCTTGCAAAAAGTGCTATTAAGAAAATAAAGAATGATCTGCAAAGCCCTTGCCGGAAATTTTCTGGCAGGGGTTTTATATGTGTCTACAAAAAGTTAACAAAAGAAATTACAGAAAAATTACAAAACCCTATTGCAAATTGGTTTCAAAAGAGTTACAATATGGTTACAGCAAGGGCACAAGCCCTGCTGAGTGTGAAATCTTTTTCTTCTTGTTTTTTGGGATATCGGGCACAGGTTCTCCTCCTCCGGCTGTTCTCCTTCACAGTCGTGATCCATGTGCCGCACAGGCGGTATCCCGCTTCGTGTGCAAAAAAGCTCGTCCGTTCTGGACGAGCTTTTTTGCATCCATAAATCACGCAAAAACCGGCTTCTCATGCGGGAAAGTATGACCTTACGCCATTTTGGTGGGCAATTTGCCTGTTTTTCTGCAAAGGACATTTACAAAGTTTGGCGCGGCGGGGGGTTGTATTCCGGCTGGCTTTGTGGTACAGTATATACAATCAATTTATAGGTTGCAAACATGAATCCGATTGATGTTGATGCGTTAAGAGAAAAGGAGTTTGAACATGGCTTATTTCTATAAAGAACCTTCCCGCACTTTCGGTGAATATCTGCTGATCCCCGGCTATTCCTCTGCAGAGAATATCCCCACGGCTGTCAGCCTCAAGACCCCGCTGGTCAAGTACCGCAAGGGCGAGGAGGAGTGCCCTCTGCAGATGAATATTCCCATGATCAGCGCTATCATGCAGGCGGTCTCTGGCGATAAGCTGGCCATTGCACTGGCCCGTCAGGGCGGCGTGTCCTTCATCTACGGCTGTCAGAGCATTGAGAACGAGGCTGCCATGGTGCGCCGTGTCAAGAGCTTCAAGGCCGGTTATGTCGTGTCCGATTCCAACCTGGCCCCCACTGCCACCCTGCACGATGTGCTGGAGCTGAAGGCGCGCACCGGCCACTCCACCATTGCCATCACTGCCGATGGCACTCCGAGCGGCAAGCTGCTGGGTATTGTTGCATCTCGTGACTACCGCATCAACCACACTCCGGATGATGCCCCTGTCACCACCTTCATGACTCCCATTGAAAAGCTGGTCACTGCACCGGAGAACACCTCCCTGCACGACTGCAACAACATCATCTGGGATAACAAGATCAACACCCTGCCTCTGGTGGATGCCGAGGGCAACCTGAAGTATATGGTGTTCCGCAAGGACTACGACTCCCACAAGAAGAACGCCAATGAACTGCTGGATAAGAACAAGAGCTATGTGGTGGGCGCAGGCATCAACACCCGCGATTACGCTGAGCGCGTGCCCGCACTGGTGGATGCCGGTGTGGATGTGCTGTGCATCGACTCTTCCGAGGGTTACTCCGAGTGGCAGAGCCGCACCATCGGCTGGATCCGTGAGCACTACGGCGATACCGTCAAGGTGGGCGCAGGCAACGTTGTGGATGCCGAGGGCTTCCGCTTCCTGGCCGAGGCTGGTGCAGACTTCGTGAAGATCGGCATTGGCGGCGGTTCTATCTGCATCACCCGCGAGACCAAAGGCATTGGCCGTGGTCAGGCTACCGCTGTCATCGAGGTGGCAAAGGCCCGCGATGAGTACTATAAGGAGACCGGCATCTACGTGCCCATCTGCTCCGACGGCGGCATCGTCCACGATTACCACATCACGCTGGCACTGGCCATGGGTGCGGATTTTGTGATGCTGGGCCGCTACTTTGCCCGCTTTGACGAAAGCCCCACGAATAAGGTGCGCATCAACGGCCAGTATATGAAGGAGTACTGGGGCGAAGGCTCCAACCGTGCCCGCAACTGGCAGCGCTACGATCTGGGCGGTTCCAGCAAGCTGAGTTTTGAGGAAGGCGTGGACAGCTACGTGCCCTATGCCGGCCCTCTGGCTGACGGTGTGCAGACCACTCTGTACAAGGTCAAGAGCACCATGTGCAACTGCGGCGCTCTGTCCATCCCGGAGCTGCAGCAGAAAGCAAAGCTGACCGTGGTTTCCTCTACCTCCATCGTTGAGGGCGGCAGCCACGACGTTGTGCTGAAGAATGCTACCCCCAATATCATCAACGGTTAACACGTTTGTTCTGAAAGCCGCCCATGCTGTTTGTGTATGGACGGCTTTTTCTTACCGGAAATCGACCAGGATTTTCCAAAAATGCTTGCACCGCTCTGCGTTTGGTGATATCATGATAGAAACGCACTGTCAAGACAGGCAGGCGCGCAAACCTTCCCACAGGTCAGAACGGCAGGGGACAGCAAGGAGCCTTTGCCGGGTGTAAAGAAGAGAGGATACTATTCATGGACGAAATCAAGGTTGTGCCTTACATCCCGGATGAGGACTATGACAACCCCGCAATGGTCGTGGATTTTTATGAATTTACTATGGCCAACTGCCTTTTCCTGCACGGATTCAAGGATACTACACTGGTGTTTGATATGTTCTTCCGCAAGAACCCGGATAATCAGGGTTACTCCATCAGCGCCGGCCAGCGCAAGCTGACCCGCTTCCTGCTGAACTACCACTTCAATGCACAGGATATCTGGTGGCTGCGCACCAAGGGCATGAGTGAGGAATTCTGCGAGTATCTGCGCACCTATCAGTGGAAGGGCGACATGTACGCTCTGCCCGAGGGCACGGTGGCATACCCGCATGTGCAGATGGTGCGCATCGAGTGCGACCTCGTGGGCGCAATTCTGATCGAGACCTACCTGCTGCAGACCATGAACTTCCACAGTCTGATCGCCACCAAGGCTACCCGCGTCACCGGCCTGAACACCCACACGCCCCGCAGCGTGATGGAATTCGGCACCCGCCGTGCGCAGGGCGAAAGCGCTGGCAACGATGGTGCATATGCTGCTGTTCTGGGCGGCTGCGTGGGCACTGCCAACTGCTTGGCCGAGATGAAGTTCGGCGCGGAGGTCAAGGCTGTGGGCACTGTAGCGCACAGCTTCATCGAGTTCTTCCCCACGGAGTTTGATGCCTTCAAGGCCTTTGCCGATACCTACCCGGATTCGGTCAGTCTGCTGCTGGACACCTATAATATCATGGAGAGCGGTCTGCCCAACCTCATTAAACTGGACGATTACCTCATCGAAAAATACCCCAATGACCCGAACCGCCGCGTCAAGAGCGCCCGTATCGACTCCGGCGACCTGGCCCGCGGCTCCAAGCGCCTGCGCAAGGCACTGGATGCGGCCGGTAAACCTTACATCAAGCTGGTGGCTTCCAATGGTCTGGACGAAAAGAAGATCGCCAACATGGAGCTGTATGAGCACGCTCATTTTGACTCCTACGGCGTGGGCGAAAACCTGATCACTTCTGCTTCCGACCCCGTGTTCGGCGGTGTGTACAAGCTGGTGGCGGTCAAGCAGCCGGACGGCAGCTACACTCCCAAGATGAAGTGCTCGGATTCCGCCAGCAAGGCCATCATTCCGGGCAAGAAGATGCCGTGGCGTCTCTACGATGAAAATGGTCAGGCCCAGTGTGACCTGATCGCCATGGATGATGAAGTCATCGAGGCGGGCAAGCCCGTCACGATGGTCAATCTGGACTCCGATGCCATCGAGCGCACCGTCACCATTACCCCCACCAAGGTCAAAAAGCTGCTGGTGCCGCATGTGCTGAATGGTCAGCTGGCCATTGAGCTGCCTTCGATCGCAGAGAAGAAGGCCTACATTGCAAAGCAGCTCACCGAGGAGACCTGGGAGAGCGAGCTGCGTCTGGAGTGCCCGCATAAGCACTATGTGAACATGACCCCGGCTGTGGCCGAGTGCCGTTCCAAGATGTATGCAGAGCTGCACGGCGGCAAGGTGTAAAATAAGCAAAATAAAAAGCCCCTCAAGCGTAAGCTTGGGGGGTCTTTTTATGCCGCCGACGGGGGTCGAACCCGTACTCTGTCTCCAGAAAGGGATTTTAAGTCCCTCGTGTCTGCCAATTTCACCACAGCGGCATACAACGCTAATAATAATAATACAATAGAATGGCTTCTTTGTCAAGAAAAAGCACGGAGCCCGTCTCTTCATCCTCCATTCACGATTCATTTGTAAAAAGTGCTTTTTCTTTCCGTGGTTTCATGGTATAATAACCTTCAGATACGGTTTTCCGGGCCGTAGCCGCATGCTTTGGCAGCGCGGCAGAAGAGGGCAGAGCGGGCAGCGTGCCGCTCTGCTGGGGCAGTGCCCGCAAGATAGGGCGGGCGGGAAATACAAAAAGAGAGGCGAATCGAGATGTTGGATATGATCAAGTGCAGCACCGGCGGCGCATACTATGCCCGCGGTGAATGGGTGCCTGCAGACGGCGAAGCAAGCGCCGCACTGGCAGCAAAGGGCTTTGATGCCGCAGCCATCGAGAACGCAAAGACCGGCACCATGGCCTACAGCATTCTGCAGGCCCACAACACCAGCGGCGATGCCGAAAACCTGAAGATCAAGTTCGATGCCATGGCCAGCCATGACATCACCTTTGTGGGCATCATCCAGACGGCCCGTGCGTCCGGTCTGGAGAAATTCCCCATTCCGTATGTGCTCACCAACTGCCACAACAGCCTTTGCGCCGTGGGCGGCACCATCAATGAGGACGACCACCGCTTCGGCCTGTCCGCCGCCAAAAAATACGGCGGCATTTTTGTGCCCCCGCATCTGGCGGTCATCCACCAGTACATGCGCGAAAAGTTTGCGGGCTGCGGCAAGATGATCCTTGGCTCGGACTCCCACACCCGCTACGGTGCTCTGGGCACCATGGCCATTGGTGAGGGCGGCGGCGAGCTGGCAAAGCAGCTGCTGGGCCGCACCTACGATGTGGCCCGTCCGGGTGTTGTTGCAATTTATCTCACCGGCTCTCTGCCTGCAGGCTGCGGCCCGCACGATGTGGCCATTGCGCTGGTGGGCAAGCTGTTCAAGAGCGGCTATGTCAAGAACAAGGTGATGGAGTTTGTCGGCCCCGGCGTTGCGTCTCTGCGTCAGGATACCCGCAACGCCATCGATGCCATGACCACCGAGACCACCTGCCTGTCCTCCATCTGGGAAACCGACGAAACGACGCAGAAATTCCTTGCGGTGCATGGCCGTGCCGCCGACTATAAGAAGCTGGCTCCGGCCGACCTTGCTTATTACGACGGTGTGGTAGAGGTGGACCTTTCTGCCATCCGCCCCATGATCGCACTGCCCATGCATCCCTCCAATGCATTTACCATTGAAGAGCTGAACGCAAACCTTGAGGATATTCTCCATGCCTGCGAGCAGGATGTGCAGAAGCTGATCGGCCGCAAGGATGTCAGCCTTGACCTGTGCAGCAAGATCGAGAACGGTAAACTGCGTGTGGATCAGGGCGTGATCGCAGGCTGCGCAGGCGGTCTGTACGACAGCATTTATGAAGCTGCCTCCATCCTCAAGGGCCACACCGGCGGCTGCGGTGACTACGCCCTGAGCGTGTATCCCGGAAGCCAGCCCATCATGATGGAACTGGTGCGCACCGGAGTCATCCACGACCTGATGGCCAGCGGTGCCACCGTCCGCACTGCGTTCTGCGGCCCCTGCTTCGGCGCAGGCGACGTGCCCGCCAACGGCGCGCTGTCTATCCGCCATACCACCCGTAACTTCCCCAGCCGCGAAGGCTCCAAGCCCGGCAACGGCCAGCTTTCCGGTGTGGCACTGATGGATGCCCGCAGCATTGCGGCCACCACGGCCAACGGCGGCATTCTGACCCCGGCTACCGATATCGACTATGATCCCACTGTGCCGGAGTATCAGTACGATCCTTCCAGCTACGATACCCGCGTGTATCAGGGCTTCGGCAAGGGCGATTACGATGCCCTGCTCAAGCTTGGCCCCAACATCAAGGACTGGCCCGAAATTGCACCGCTGGGCGATAACCTGCTGCTGAAGGTGGCATCTTACATCACCGACCCTGTCACCACCACCGATGAGCTGATCCCCTCCGGTGAGACTTCGTCTTACCGTTCCAATCCTCTGGGTCTGGCCGAGTTCACCCTCAGCCGCAAGGACCCGGAGTATGTGGGCCGTGCCAAGGCCGTGCAGGCCGAAGAAAAGGCCCGCCGTGCAGGCGAGGGCAGCGCCGAGGTGCTGGCCCAGCTGCACAAGGTGCCCGGCTGCGAAAACCTGACTTGGAACGATGTGCAGATCGCATCCACCATCTTTGCCGTCAAGCCCGGCGATGGTTCTGCCCGTGAGCAGGCGGCCAGCTGCCAGCGTGTGCTGGGGGCCGGTGCCAACATCGTTACCGAGTACGCCACCAAGCGCTACCGCTCCAACCTCATCAACTGGGGCATGCTGCCGTTGCAGCTGGTGGGCGCAACGCCGTTCGGTCTGGGCGACTATGTCTTTATCCCGAATGTCCGCGAGGCCCTCAAGGGCGACCTGCAGGACATCAAGGCCTATGTGCTGGGCGACACCGCAAAGGAGTTCAGCCTGTACATGGCCCCGCTGACCGCCGACGAGCGCAAGATCCTGGCCGACGGCTGCCTGATCAATTTCTATAAGCACTGATATGATAGAAGGCTTCCTCTTTGGGGGAAGCCTTTCTCTGGCTTTCTTGGGAGGTTCATTTTCCATGCCCGGCGATCTTCACAACCATTCCACCTGTTCCGATGGCTCTGTGCCCATCCACCGCCTGCCGCTCATGGCGGCGCGTGCGGGGCTGGACACCATGGCCATTTCTGACCACGACACCCTGCTCAGCGTAAACTACTGCAATGAGCACCCTGTGCAGGACGGCGTGCGCCTGCTCCCGGCCACCGAGCTGACCGGCTATGACCATGAGCATAAGCATCGCGTGCACCTGCTGTGCTACTTCCCGGACCCGGAAAGCCGGGAACTGAAGGAGCACTGCGACATCCTGCGACAGCGCCGCAACGAGTGCGGCCTGCAAAGCGCAAAGGAGATCGAAGCGCTGTACCCGCAGTTCCGCACGGAACAGGCGCTGGAATACGCAAAGGACAGCGGTGTGCTGTTCAAAAGCGGCATTATGGAAGCGCTGCACCAGCTGGGGCTGTGCGATGCTGTGTACGGCAAGCTGTACAGTTATCTCTTTGGCTGGGAGCCGCGCGGTGTGGTGCTGCATCAGGTAAAATATCCCTCGGTGCAGGAAGTGATCGCCACGGCGAAAGCTGCCGGTGCGGTGCTGGTATTTGCACACCCGACCGTTTACAAGAGCATGCCGCTGGTGCGTCAGCTTGCCAAAGAGGGCATCATCGATGGCATTGAGGTGGAGCACCCCCGCAACAGCCCGGAGGACAGGGCCGAGTGTGCTGCTCTGTGTGAGCAGTATGGGCTGATCCATACCGGCGGTACGGACTTCCACGGTGCAAACCACAAGGTGCCGCACCCGGTGGGTACCTGTACCACGGCAGACGATCAGGTGGCCCGCATTCTGGAGCTGGCCCACAAGCGCCGCGGTATTGATGTGTGACCCGGTCACATTGACATTCCGGCGCGCTGCTCTATAATAGAAGCAGACGATCTTCGTCGGGATTTCTGTCAAAAAGAGAGGATTTTGAACTATGAGCAAGGAATTCAGCTTCCCGAACAGCGGCACCTGTTCCAAGCAGACCAACTTTGTGCTGAACGATGACCACACCATTGCGTCCATGGAGGTCATTGGCGGCTGCAACGGCAACCTGAAGGGCATCTGCCGTCTGGTCAAGGGCATGAAGGCCGAAGATGTGATCGACCGCATGGAGGGCACGCTCTGCGGTTTCCGCAATACCAGCTGCCCGGATCAGATCGCCAAGAACCTGAAAAAGGCTCTGGCCGAAATGGACTGAAAAAATCAAACAGCGAAGGGGGAGATGCCTGCGGGTATCTCCTTTTTGTTTTCCCATCCCGACAGAAAGAGATGTTTTTTTTCTGTGCTTCGGGGCTATACTTCTTGTGAAAACGAATTTCATCAGCAAGGAGCGGGCAAATGAGTATTTGGGAAAAACTTGGCTTTGGCGGGTACAAGGGCTTTTCGCACGAGTCGGATCAGCTGCTGCGCAGTGCGGTGGAGCTTGCCGGGAACCTTGGCTGCGAAAAAGCCGATACCGGCCACCTGCTGCTGGCGATCCTGCAGCAGGATCACGGGGCGGCAGCACGGTTTCTGGAGGGCAAGCAGATCCGGGAACCGGAGGTGCGCCGTCAGCTGGCCGAGAGCCGCCGCGCACCGGCTTTGCATCTGGATCGCTACGCTCTTGCGCCGGACCTCAAGCGCACCATGGATTACGCCATCATCGGGGCACAGAACGCACACCTGAACCGGGCCGAGCCGGAACATCTGCTCTGCGCCATGCTGGAGGATGACGGCTGCACAGCAGGCATCCTGCTGGCATCCATGGGCGTGCAGCTCACAGATGCCGTGCGGGAGTGCCGCCAGCTGTCCGGGCAGTTCGTACTGCCGTATCAGATGCGGACCACGGTCAGTGCGCCGCGCGGCAGCCGCGCCAGTGATAAGTACTGCCGGGATCTGACCCGCCGTGCTGCGGAACGGGAACTGGACCCGGTGTTCTGCCGGGAAGCAGAGCTGGACCGCATGGTGGAGATCTTATGCCGCCGTCAGAAGAACAACCCCTGCCTTGTGGGGGAGCCGGGCGTGGGCAAGACCGCCCTTGCCGAAGGGCTGGCCCAGCGCATTGCCACGGATCGTGTGCCCCGTGCGCTCAAGGGCCGCCGTCTGCTGGCATTGGATATGGCCAGCCTTGTGGCGGGCACCAAATACCGCGGTGACTTTGAGGAGCGGTTCAAGAACCTGCTGGAAGAGCTGGTGCGGGACGGCAGCTCCATCCTGTTCGTAGACGAGTTCCACACCATCGTGGGTGCCGGTGCAGCGGAGGGTGCCATCGATGCTGCCAGCATCTTAAAACCGGTGCTGGCCCGGGGTGAGATACAAATTATCGGCGCTACCACTACCGAAGAGTTCCGCACCCACATCCAGAAGGATGCCGCACTGGAACGCCGTTTCGGCAAGGTGCAGGTAGAGGAGCCTACGCCTGCGCAGGCGCTGGATATCCTCAACGGGCTTGCGCCGCGCTATGAGTGCTACCACAATGTCTGCCTTCCGCCGGAAGCGCTGCAGGCTGCGGTGGAGCTTTCGGTGCGGTATCTGCCGGGGCGCTTTCTGCCGGATAAGGCCATCGACCTTGTGGACGAAGCCTGTGCGGCGGCACGCATCCGGGCCGAGCAGGCAAAGCAGTCAAAGCCCACGCTGATGCCGGACGATATCGCCCATGTGGTGGCGCAGGCCAGCGGTGTGCCGGTG
>UMJF01009456.1_pt1 | contig 13529 bp, 10 predicted proteins | sample 1966001 | NCBI WGS metagenome assembly UMJF01 (sample SAMEA4836145, study PRJEB28245) | human gut metagenome | biome: gut microbiome; material: fecal sample | place: Denmark | collected 2008 | reverse complement strand
CGGAACGGGAATTAATCCCGTTCCTCCTACTCGATTAATGAGGAAGACTGTTTTTGCAGCGAAATAGCAGACGGAAAGTAGAGGATGGTTGCCTGAGTATGTGTATCTTTGTGAAGAAATATGATAGATAAAATTGATTATGAAAAAGAAACTGGTTTTTGCAACGAATAATGCACACAAGTTGGATGAGATACGTGCCATATTGGGAGATAGGGTAGAGGTGCTGAGTCTGAAGGATATCCATTGTGAGGCAGATATTCCGGAAACGGCTGATACGCTGGAGGGAAATGCTGCTCTGAAAGCTGAATATATTTATAAAAACTATGGTCTGGATTGTTTTGCCGACGATACGGGTCTGGAGGTTGAGGTCCTGGGAGGGGCTCCGGGAGTCTATTCGGCCCGATATGCTGGAGGAGAAGGACATGATTCGGAAGCTAATATGAAAAAACTGCTTGTAGAGCTGGAAGGAAAGACCAACCGTAAAGCGCAATTCCGTACGGCTATTTGCCTGATCGAGGGTGGAACGGAGCATCTCTTCGAAGGAGTTGTAAAAGGCGAAATAATCGAAAAAAAACGCGGTTGTTCAGGATTTGGCTATGATCCTGTTTTTGTCCCCGAAGGTTATACTGAAACATTTGCCGAGATGGGCAATGAAGAAAAGAATAAAATCAGCCATCGGGCAAGGGCAACACAGAAGCTTTGTGATTATTTGAAATGTGAATAATACTGATAATCTGCGGGACTGCATCCAATCGAAAAGAACTGCTGAATGATTGATTCAGGCTGGTTCTGAATAGGATGAAGTCCCGTAGTTTTTTGTGTATGATTATTTGCAGATTTCCTTGAGGTATTGTTCTACTTTCTCAAAGAAAAGTGAAATGTGTGCTCCGTCTGTAAAAGCATGACTTACAGTCAGTGCAATAGGCATGATACGCTTGCCTTCGCGTATGATGGTCTTACCGGCATTCATCAGCGGATAATCCAGCGGATGTCCTACTTCCTGTTGGGTGTAGGTTATCGAAGTGAAATATAGTTTTGGAGTGGCACTTAGCAGGATTACATCAAAATCTCCTTGTTTATAAATGCTTTTATCGGTTCCGTATGGATCACCATCTTCAGGAATAGATGTGACAATGTGTCTGGCTTCGGTATAAAATGCTTCGAAATCAACATGATAAGGGATGCGTACCGTATAAAATGTTTTGCCGGGTACAGCAATAGGAGAAATGACATCCACTGTATCATGATAGACTACTTGTCCGTTTTTATCCCAGCGATAACGGAACTCTTTTATCTCGTTGGCAGCGCGCAATATGGCATAAAGATAATACAGAAAAAATGATTTTCCGTTGGCTTTGGCGTGGTTGTAAGCTTCAGTACAGTCTACTTCACTGGTGATAGCAATCCATGAATTCGCAAATCCACGGAAAAAGTTGTAGTTGTCTTTCCGTTCCCAGGTTTCAATATCTACTATATGTTTCATTTATTCTTGAATTTTTGAGCTACTTTTTGATAGGTAGGCATAGATATTCCCAAACGCTCACCCAAATCAATCATATCGAACAACATACCTTGTATCTCCGATGCATGTCCTCGGGCAAGGTCTTTTTGCATGGATGCTGTACTGTGCGGGTCGAGCTTATCTATTACTTTCAAATTGTAAGAAACAGGATCTTCCGGATAAGAAATTCCCATCTTGTGTCCGATTTCTGCACTTTCTCTGGACAGTCCGATAAATGTATCTCGTACTTCGCCTTCGTGTTGTACTTCTCCCATTGGTACATCGTGATATGCTCCAGTACATGCCATTGCCGAAATAAATGCCCATTTGATAAATGTGTCGCGGTTGATATCATCGGAAACATCGACTTTGATACCGCAACTTCTGACATCCTCTGCAATTGCTTCAATACGTTCCTGAGAAACTCCCTGCTCCGGACGTGCTCCGAATACCAGCCGGAAAATGCTTCCCATCTGAGTGATTTCGCCTTCACCTGAAACAAATCCTACGATGTAGATACAGCCATCGAGAACAGTTACTTCAGGTGTCAAACGACCAATACGTGGTCCTGTACCATAAACATTTAAAATAGGAATAACCAGTGTATGAGGTGCTGAAGCACGTTCTATTACCTCCTTGACAGAGTCGATGGAATATCCTTTTACACAGACAAATATCACATCTGCTTTCCCTTGATATTCTTCTGTTGTACAGGCGTTTACTTTCAGATAGTGTTCGCCTTTCAAATCTGATTTCAGATGCAGCCCATAATTACGGATATTCTCGAGGTGTTTTCCCCGTGCAATGCATGTGACTTCTTTTCCTGCCAGAGCAAGAAATCCGGCGATACTTCCTCCTACGCCGCCAGTACCTATAATAAGATAGTTCATGGTTTTTTGTTTTAGGATTAAAAAAAGAAATCGGTCGCTGATGAGCGGCCGATTTTCTAAAATGGTATATTATACGTTAAAGCGGAAATGCATGATGTCTCCGTCTTCTACGATATAGTCTTTTCCTTCTACATTCAGTTTACCAGCCTCGCGTACAGCTGCTTCCGAACCGTATTTGATAAAGTCGTCGTACTTGATGACTTCTGCACGGATAAATCCTTTCTCGAAGTCAGTATGAATAACTCCGGCACATTGAGGAGCCTTCCATCCTTTATGGAATGTCCATGCGCGGACTTCCATCTTTCCAGCAGTGAAATAGGTTTCCAGATTCAGCAGCTTATAGGCTGAACGAATCAGACGACTGACTCCCGATTCTTCCAGTCCCACTTCCTGAAGGAACATCTGACGGTCTTCGTATGTTTCAAGTTCTGCAATGTCGGCTTCTGTCTTGGCTGCAACAATTAATATTTCTGCTCCCTCTTCTTTGACAGCTTCGCGTACTTGCTCTACATATTTGTTACCATTTACAGCACTGGCTTCATCTACATTACATACGTACATTACAGGCTTGGAAGTAAGCAGGAAAAGTTCATGAGCGATCTTTTGTTCGTCTTTAGTTTCGAACTGTACGGTACGTGCTGATTTTCCCTGTAATAATGCTTCACGGTAGCGAACCAGTACTTCATAAGTTTGCTTAGCTACTTTGTCGCCTCCGGTCTGAGCTTGTTTCTGTACTTTTTGAATACGGCTTTCTATTGTTTCGAGGTCCTTCAGCTGAAGCTCTGTATCAATGATTTCTTTGTCGCGTACAGGATCTACACTACCGTCGACATGGGTAACATTTTCATCATCAAAACAACGCAGTACATGAAGAATTGCGTCTGTTTCACGGATATTTGCCAAGAATTTATTTCCTAATCCTTCACCTTTGCTGGCTCCTTTTACCAGACCTGCGATGTCTACAATTTCTACAGTTGTAGGTACTATACGGTCGGGAATAACCAATTCTGCCAATTTGTTAAGACGTTCATCTGGAACAGTGATTACACCAACGTTAGGTTCTATTGTACAGAAAGGGAAGTTGGCTGCTTGAGCCTTTGCATTCGATAAACAGTTGAAAAGAGTCGATTTTCCTACATTGGGCAAACCGACAATGCCACATTGTAATGCCATAAAACTTATATATTTCCTTATTAATTATCAGATTGTATTTCAGTTTGCAAAGGTAGTCATTCTTTTTGTCATTTACTAAAAAAATAATTTTTTCGGAAAAGTTGATATATTCTTATCTTGTTTTTAGTAACAGATTGTTATGTTTTTTGCAAAATAGATTGTCTGATTAGAAGAAGAAATAAAAAAAGAGGCACTTCTCACGAAGTACCTCTTTTACTAGAGAGTTTATGAAAATATTGTTTTTTTGTATGTTGTTTTTACATGTCCATAGTTACAGTCATTTCCGGAACGAGAATGTAATCTTTCTTATTTTTGTTCCATTTGTAGTATTGGATTGTGGTGCTGTTTTCATTATATGTATATTTGATACACATATGGTTACGCCATGTTCCTCTACCTTCGTCCCACTTCTGTAACACGTTTTCTACAACTTGTTTCTTATCGTTGTATTTATAGTTATATTTCTCAAAGTTTGTCAGAATACCTTCATTCATTTTATATACAGTTTCCGACATCTTTACTCCATCTATTTCCTCAGTATTGTATATCAACTCAGTTTCTGGGTTGCTAGCAAAAACTGTAAGGTTAGCAGCGAAAACAAATACTGTTACAAATAAACTCTTGAGTAAATTCATTTTTTTCATATTTTTTTAATTTTAAGGTGTTACTATCTTTTTGTTTTTGATTACGCTGCAAAATTAGTAATACCTTTTGATGTTGCTAACTTTTTGGCAAGAAAAAATGAATATTTTAGCAATTTGTTGCCATTTAAAGATATCTTAACAATTCAAAATATCAATGTGCTTCCAACCAGTTCTTACCCCAATCACAGTCTGCCTGCAAAGGAACTTTCATTTTGTAAGCTGCTTCCATTTCCGAAATCACAATATGCTGTACTTTTTCCTTTTCTTCGGGCACGACGCTGAAATTTAATTCATCGTGTACCTGAAGAATCATTTTGGAACGAATACCCTCTTCCATGAAGCGTTTGTATATACGAATCATTGCCACTTTGATAATATCAGCAGCACTTCCTTGTATAGGAGCATTGATTGCGTTTCGTTCTGCATACCCACGGACCACAGCATTGCGTGAATTGATATCAGGCAGGTAGCGCTTACGCTTGAATATAGTTTCGATATATCCTTTTTCTTGTGCCAGACGGATACTTTGATCCATATATTCTTTTACATGCGGATAGTTTTCGAAATATCCGTCTATAAGTTCTTTGGCTTCTTTACGTTCGATGTTCAGTCGTTCTGCCAGTCCGAATACTGATATACCATATATAATACCGAAGTTAGCTGTTTTAGCTTTACTTCTCTGTTCGCGGGTTACATCTTCCAGTTTCTCCTTATATATCTTGGCAGCAGTAGCAGCATGAATATCCTGTCCTTTCTGGAAAGCTTCTATCATGTGAGGGTCCCCACTCAGATGAGCCATGATACGCAGCTCGATTTGTGAGTAGTCGGCAGAAAAGAATTCACAGCCTTCGTCAGGAATAAAGGCGCGTCGAATCTCTTTTCCATCCTCATTACGGATAGGAATATTTTGCAGGTTAGGGTTGCTCGAACTAAGTCGGCCTGTAGCCGTAACAGTCTGATTGAATGAAGTATGTATATGTCCCGTCTTGGGGTTGATTAGTAAGGGAAGTGCATCAATATAGGTTCCCAGTAACTTCTTCAGTCCACGATGTTCCAGTATTTTTCCTACAATTTCATGCTTTCCTCGTAGACTTTCTAATACTTCTTCGGAAGTAACATATTGGCCGGTCTTGGTCTTTTTAGCTTTGTCTGTAATTTTCAGACGGTCGAACAGTACTTCTCCTACTTGTTTGGGCGAAGCAATATTAAATTCCATTCCGGCAAGCTGATGTACTTCCTCTTCAAGCTGCTTCATACGTGCAGTAAAATGCTGTGATGTTTCTTTCAAGGCTTCGGTGTCAATGCGTACCCCGTTGCGTTCCATATATGCAAGGACAGGAACCAACGGCATTTCGATAGTCTGGAACAGTTCGTTCACATTATTTTCTATCAATTCTTTCTCTAATACCTTTTTCAGTTTCAGTGTAACATCAGCATCCTCACATGCATATTTGTAGACAGAAGTAGGAGAGAGATCGCGCATGTTTTTCTGATTCTTTCCTTTCGGACCTATCAGCTCTTCTATTTTTATCGTTTCATATTTCAGATATACTTCGGCCAGGTAATCCATGCCGTGGTGAAGTTCAGGCTGAAGTACATAATGAGCAATCATGGTGTCGAACATCGGGCCACGGACCTCGATACCATAATTACCCAGTACAAGCATATCGTATTTTATATTCTGTCCGATTTTCAGTGTTTTCTCATTTTCTATGACCGGTTTTAATTTTTTAACTATTGCCAACGCTTCTTCACGATTTGCCGGAACAGGTACATAAAATGCCTGATTTTCGGCAAAGCTGAAGCTCATTCCTACCAGTTCTGCAGTAATTGGGTCGGTTCCTGTGGTTTCCGTATCTAGACTGAAAAAATCTTTTGTAACGATTATTTGTAAAAAATCGTCTATTTTCTCCTCTGAATCAAGTAGTTGGTAGTCGAAATCAAGGTCTTCTAACCGCGTGAGATTTGAATTTTTTGGCTCGTCTGTATTCTCGCCCGCAAAAAATCCAAAGAGATCGCTTTGTACAGGAGCCGAAGGAGCGGCAGTTTTCTTTTCAGTTTTGAGTATACGATCCAGCAGAGTACGGAACTCTAGTTCCTCAAAAATTTTACGGAGTTCTTCTTCATCGGGTTGTTCCCGTTTCAAGGCTTCCATATCTAGTGAGATGGGAACATCCGTTTTGATTGTTGCGAGGAATTTGGAAAAAGTAATCTGCTCGCGGTTATTCTCTACTTTTGTTTTGATAGCTCCTTTCAACTGGTCGGTGTTGGCAAGCAGGTTTTCGATGCTGCCGAACTGGGCAATTAACTTTTGTGCTGTTTTCTCTCCGACTCCCGGACATCCCGGAATGTTGTCGGCCGTATCTCCCATAAGTCCCAACATATCGATAACCTGTGAGGGTGATTCAATATCGAATTTTGCTTTGATTTCGTTTACCCCCATGACTTCAAATTCTTTGTCGCCATATTTAGGGCGATACATGAATACATTTTCCGAAACCAATTGCCCGTAGTCTTTATCTGGAGTCATCATGTATGTCGTAATACCTCGTTTTCCCGCTTCGGTTGCGAGTGTACCAATTACGTCGTCCGCTTCGTAACCACTTACCTCAAGAATAGGAATACGATAAGCGCGGATAATATCCTTAATGATAGGAACAGAAAGACGAATTGCTTCGGGAGTTTCCTCACGCTGAGCCTTATACTGCTCGAAAGCTTCGTGACGGAATGTAGGTCCGGCCGGATCAAATGCAATACCTATATGAGTAGGGTTCTCTTTTTTCAGTACATCCTCCAGTGTATTGACAAATCCCATGATAGCAGATGTATTGAAACCTTTAGAATTGATACGCGGATTTTTGATAAAAGCATAGTACGCGCGGTAGATAAGTGCGTACGCATCGAGTAGAAACAGTTTTTCCATTCGTGTAAAATTATTAAGTTTTCTACGTAAAAGTACAAAAAAATACCGTATTCGCTGTTTTATTATTACTTTTGTACCCAAATAAATCTCCATGGATAAATTAGAAGTAATCAAGAAACCCATAGAAAAGGAATTAAGCGAATTTAAGGCTCTTTTCGATGCCTCACTGAAAAGTTCTACCCCGCTATTAGACGAAGTTTTAGGCTATATCAAGCAGAGGAACGGAAAGATGATGCGTCCTATTCTGGTTTTGCTTATGGCAAAACTTTATGGTGGAATTAACGATTCCACCCTTCATGCTGCGCTTTCGCTCGAGTTGCTTCATACTGCCAGTCTGGTACACGATGATGTGGTAGACGAGAGTAACAAACGTCGGGGACAGTCGTCGGTTAATGCATTGTATGACAATAAGGTTTCTGTGCTGGTAGGCGACTATATGCTGGCAACCAGTCTGCGTCATGCTTCATATACCAATCATATTGAACTGGTCGGCCTGGTAGCACGTTTGGGACAGGATTTATCGGAAGGAGAGATTATTCAGCTGGTGAATATCAGTAACCGTGATTTTTCGGAAGAGATTTATTTTGACGTTATCCGTAAAAAGACAGCAGCCCTGTTTACTGCAAGTGCAGAGAGTGGAGCTATTTCTGTAAATGCCCCGAAAGATGAAGTGGAGAAGGCTGTTCTTTTTGGTGAAATGATAGGTATTGCCTTTCAGATAAAAGATGATGTTTTCGATTACTTCGATAATGAAGAGCTGGGTAAGCCTACTGGAAATGATATGATGGAAGGTAAGCTGACTCTTCCGGCACTGCATGTATTGAATACTTGTGCCAATGAAGAAAAGAAAGAACTCGCATTGCGTATCCGTTCACTAAGTGCTTCGAAGGAGGAAATTGCCAGCTTTGTAGATTATGTGAAGCAGGAGGGAGGTATCACTTATGCGGAACAGGTGATGTATGATTACCGTAACAAAGCATTGGCCCTGCTTCCTGAAGCAGCAGATGAAGCAGTCCGTACGGCACTTACAGCTTATATTGACTATGTGATTAAGCGGAATAAATAATATTTCTATTATTGTAACGAGATCTCGAATAATCTTTGATATAAAGAAATGTCCCTTTACTCATGTTGTTATTTACTTGAAAACAACGTGAATAAAGGGATTTTTTTTGTACAAATTTTCTAAAAATATCAGGATGTTTTGGGGCATTCTTGAGCATAAATTGGGAAAGATTTCTTGATTTATTGGGGTGAATCTTTGCATAAAATAAATTTTTGATACGATAGTGTAGGGTGTGTATTGGTAAATAATATATATTTTATTGTAATTTTCTGTCTGGTCGGATTTTTCAGCTATGATTTTCTATTCTATTCTTTATCTCACTTATATAAAATGAAATACATCTGTATATATTTCCTAGATAATACTGTATTTCTATTTATTTTGTAAAGAAAATATGATAAAAATCTTTGATTAGTGGTAAAAAATATATAATTTAAGCCTCAGTTATATCTTTTATGTTATAAGAAAAATTTTCACAATTAAAAACCTTAAATCTATGGACACTTTGTTTCGTTGGGGTAAAATGCATTGCATGCAAAAAGCTCTATTTGTATTGTTGTCGGTGGTATTGGTAGCTTGTAGGGGAGAAGAGAAAGTTAATCTGTCTGATGAACCTGAAGCTCCAGAAGCTGAGATTACACTTGCAGAAGGTACCGATAAACATCCATTGTTGGATGCTTCTGGCGGAACTGTAACATTACATTTTACATCTACTGCCGATTGGAAAGCTACGGTTGGCAATGTACGTGCTTCCAGTTGGATTACCGTTTCTCCTACATCAGGTAAGGCCGGAGAAGCATCGGTCACTATTTCGGTTGCCGCGAATGATGGTACAGATGAGCGTACTGCTTCTGTTTTTCTGGACTGCGGTGACAGTCGGGAAACGATTGTTGTTTCTCAGAAGCAGAAAGATGCTTTGATTGTTTCACGCCAAAGTTATGAACTCTCTGCCGGAGAATTTCTTATAGAGGTGGAGGTAGAAGCCAATGTGACATTCGAGGTGGAGGTTTCGGATACATGGATTGAGCAGATTTCGACACGCAGTCTTGAAAAGTCGGTATTAAGTTTCCGCATTTTGGCGAATGACGGCTATGAAAAGCGTAGCGGAAGCATTCTTGTGCGAAGTGGAGAATTGCAGGAAACTGTACGGATTTATCAGGAGGGGAAAGAAAAAGAAGTGTTGCTTCTCTCCGAAGATATGGTTGAAGTAGGGGCCTTGGGAGGTACAGTAGACGTGCAGTTGCAGTCGAGTGTTTCATATATATGTAAGCCTGTGACAGAATATACATGGGTAAGCGAGATCACTTCGAGAGCTGTTTCTACGCACACGCTTCATTTCGCGGTACAGCCTAATGATACGTATGATATGCGTGAGGCACGGTTCGTTTTCATTGATGAAACGGAATCGATATCAGATACGCTTACTATCCGGCAATATGCTGCCGACGAAATACTTGTTCCTTCAGATCCTATCATCTGTGAACCGGAATCCGGAACTTTTTCATTTGACGTCAGTGCGAATATTAGCTATGATGTAACGACAGACGTCAGCTGGCTGAAGCAGGTAGTTGGCAGAGGAATGGAGCAGTCGACCTTGCATTTTAGTGTAGAAGAAAATACCGGATCGGCTATGCGTGAGGGTAATATTATACTCTCTGGAAATGGTGTAGAACATACGGTAAAAGTAATGCAAAAGGGTAAGGAAGAGGCCCCCTATTTAGTCGTATCACAAGAGCATTTTAATATTTTGCCAGAGGGTGGTACGGTTCGTTTTACTGTAAAAGCGAATGTACCTTATCGGGTAAATACGGATGCAGACTGGATGGTTCAGGCTGTGTCGGGAAGTTCAGACGAAATTGTATTTACGGTAAGTGCCAACGAATCGACTTCTTCCCGTGAAGCGACAATCACGGTCACATCCGAAGACGGTAGTCTGGTGCGTACGGTACAGGTCGTTCAGAAAGGTGAAGCTGTCTATCTGGACGTATCTCCTTCGAATATTTCTGCGACTGCCGAGGGAGGAAAATTCACTTTTACCGTTAACAGTAATACCCAATATACATTCACATGCAGCGATAACAGTTGGATTAGCGTAGATGGTAACTTAATTGTTATTGGGGCAAATACCTCGACTTCCCAGAGGAAAGGAAATGTGACAGTTCGGGCTGCGGAACTTGTTCGTGTTATAGAAATAACTCAGGCTGGAAAAAAGGAAGAAACGCCTTCTGCAGGTGGAAGTATAGAAGACTTTACAGAGAATGAAGAAGACTGGTAATAATCTTGAAAAACACAGTAAATTATGAAGCATATAACTCTTTTTTTAGGTATATTTCTGTTGTTACTTGCCGGATGCCAGCAAGATGATCTGGTGTCTTTTAAAGATCAGGATAAAAGCCTGAAGTCGGTTCGTGCTACGACATCATCGGTTGTGAAGAGCCGTACATCTCTTTCGGGTAACTCTGTAATATGGGAGAATGGAGACGCGATTGGTATTTTCAGTGATGTTTCCGATTCTATAGCCCGTTATGATTTGACAGGCATGTCGGGTGACGAGGCTCAGTTCGAAAGCAGCAAGCCCGTCAGAGGTAATACGTTTTATGCCTTTTATCCGTATGCGGCAGATGCCATGATATCTGGTACGAATGTTTCTTTCCGTCTTCCGGCGGAACAGTCGTTTAACTTCGACAGTTTTGCTTCCGGTGTATGTCCGATGGTGGCTCAGAGTACCACCAATTCTTTCCGCTTTTTGCAGGTTTGCGGACTGGTACGTCTAAACCTGAAAGGAAACATGAATATTCAGTCTATCTCTTTGTCAGGCAAAAATGGAGAAGCTGTAGCCGGACTTGGTTCGGTTAACATTGCATCGGACGCTCCGGAGTTTCGCCTTTCAGGGGGAGGGCAGGAGAGTTACGGTGAAATTGTACTTCAGGGAAATGTTACCTTATCTCCTTCACAAACTACTTCGTTCTATTTTGTTGTTCCACCTCAGGTCTTCAGCAAAGGTATGACTTTTAAGATTACAGGAACTGTAAACGGTCAGCAACAGACATTGACTAAGGCAACAGAACGGAGTATTACGGTGGCCGCTCTGTTATAACCAGTTTCTCGGCTGTTGATACAAACGACTTGCTGGAACAGGATGAGATGACAGAAAGAGATATTTTGATTGCATTGTACGATGCTACAAACGGCGATGCATGGACGAACAATTCGAACTGGTGCTCGGATGCTGATTTGTCAGAATGGTATGGCGTTTATACAGATTATCAGGGCAGAGTTATGTCAATTGACTTGTCTTCGAATAATCTGACTGGAAGTTTACCGGATGAAATTGGAAATCTTGAAGTATTATGGACTCTGAATTTGTATAATAATGAGTTGACGGGAGAGATACCTGTTTCTATAGGGAAACTGACAGAACTCAGAAATTTAGATTTATCTCAGAATCAGTTGACTGGAGGATTGCCATCTGAGTTGGGCAATATGCAAAATCTGGTGTATAGTTATCTGAGCAATAATCAACTGACTGGTACAGTACCTGAATCTCTTGGCAGATTGACTTCGTTGGAGTATATGAACTTTGGCAAGAATATGCTGTCGGGTGATTTACCTCAGGCTGTTACTTCTTCTTCCTGGTGGCAGAAAAGTGGTTGGGTTTGTATAGGACAAAATTCTCCGGGCGGATTTAACTTCGATACATTTAATCTGTATATGCCCGATTTTACTGCAACTGATTATAAGGGAAATACAATAAATTCTACTTCTATTGTAGCCTCTCATAAGGTAACGTTGTATTATATCTGGGCTTCATGGTGTCCTTTCAGTGAGGCTTTCCATCCTACAGTATCATCTATTTATCAGCGATATAAAAATCATTCTTTAGAAATCATCGGGTTTTGTCATGATGGAACAAACAATCCTGATGCACTCAATATGATAGAAAGTTATAATATGGAATGGCCTACGCTGCTATCTAATCCGGGCGTTATTTCATTTACTGGTTTCCCTACTATTATGGCTTTCGATGAGAATGGTAAATTGATATTTCATAGTAGTGTAACATCGAGAAATTTGCTTCCTGACTTCTTGAAAGAAATCTTGGGTGAGGGAGATTTACCGTACGAATCTTCCGATTTTTCGGAGGATGGAAAGGTGTATACCTTACAAAAGGCTTCCGAAGGAAACGGCATTAATGTGGTATTGATGGGGGATGCTTTTTCTGACAGGCAGGTTGCCGACGGCACGTATGAAAAGGTTATGCGGACAGCAGCCGATGCCTTCTTCAGTGAGAAGCCTTATGCCTCTTTCCGGAATCTGTTTAATGTATATTACGTGACGGCCGTTTCCCAGAATGAAGGATATATAGATGGTGGAAGTACGGCATTTTCCGGTTATTTCGGCAGTGGAACACATGTAGGAGGAGATAACAACAAATGTATGCAGTATGCTTCAACCTGCCCGGGAATGACCGGTCCACTGATGAATGAGGTGCTGATTATTGTTATGATGAATTCGGCTAAGTATGCAGGTACTTGTTATTTTGGAACGAGTACAGCTTATCAAGGTGATTATGGCAGAGGATATGGAATTGCCTATTTCCCGATTGGCACAAGTGATGAAGAACTGGCATGTGTCCTTCATCATGAAGCGGGTGGGCATGGATTTGCTAAACTGCTGGATGAATATTATTATGAGAGTCAGGGTACGATTCCATTAAGTGAGATTTCTGATAATATTAATTCCCGAAATCATTATGGATGGGGAAGAAATGTAGATTATACAAGCGATCCGAACAGTGTGGTATGGAGCAAGTTTATATCCGACTCTCGTTATGCGAGTGAGGGCATAGGTGTGTTTGAAGGAGCTTGTACTTATTATAAGGGCGCATATCGTCCTACGGAAACCAGTATCATGGATGCAAATGTGGGAGGCTTCAATGCTCCTTCGCGTGAGGCGATTTATAACCGTATCCATAAGTTAGCTTATGGAGAGAGCTGGCAGTTCGACTATGAAGAATTTGTCGGTTGGGATTTAAACCGTCAGGGACGTTCGCGGAGTATTTCTGTACAGGCAAAGCATGAGCCGACAGCTCCTCCTGTTATCCTGAATCAACACTGGGAGAACGGGCGACTTGTGGCGAACTAAAGCTTGAGGTTATATAAAGAACAAGGGCACGGAGAAACATTACTAAGATGAATCTTCGTGCCCTTCGCGTATTTAAATTAGAAAAACTTTGTTTCTTTTCCTACAATGTCCGATAATAGCAGGTTAGCAAGGCGGCTTGTTCCCAGACGGAAGAGCTCGTTAGTCAGCCATTCTTTGCCTAAGACCT
>UMJF01027783.1_pt1 | contig 15145 bp, 15 predicted proteins | sample 1966001 | NCBI WGS metagenome assembly UMJF01 (sample SAMEA4836145, study PRJEB28245) | human gut metagenome | biome: gut microbiome; material: fecal sample | place: Denmark | collected 2008 | reverse complement strand
TTTAGGCACGGATTACACAGATTACACGGATTTTTAGTTATCAGATGAATAGTCAGTTAGCAATCATCGTTTTATTGGTGATTTTGGTGGTTTTAATAGCAGTCAACATCTGGCTCTACCGCCACTATCGCCGGAACATCAAGAAGGTAACCTTCCTTTTTGATGCGATAGATAATGGGGATTTCTCCTTCAGTTTTCCTACGGAGAAGAGGTTTAAGGAGGATAAAATTCTACACCAGTCCCTCAACCGCATCAAGCTTTTCCTGCAACATACGAGAGAGGAGCAGATGGATCGGGAGAAATATTACGAGCAGATTCTGAATGCGGTGGATACGGGCATCCTGGTGGTGGATGGCCACGACAACATCCTGCAACATAATCAGGCAGCCCTCCGGTTGCTTGATACGGATGTGCTTACCCACATGAACCAGGTAAAAGGGAAACTGAAGGATGAACACCTGGCAAAGCATGAGACGCAAGCCATGCTGAAAGACAAGCACGTGCGCATCATCGCCCTGAGCGACGTGAGCCACGAGTTGAGCAACCAGGAGGTGGATTCTTGGATCAAGCTGATTCGTGTGCTGACCCATGAAATCATGAATACCATCACGCCGGTTACTTCGTTGAGCGAAACTCTGCTTACCCGGGTTACAGAGGATAAAGACCTGAAGCAAGGCTTGGAAACCATCCACAAAACAGGAACCGAACTGTTGGCTTTCGTCAACAACTATCGCCGTTTTACCCATGTTCCCCAGCCTCAGCCTGCTCTCTTCTATGTGGAACCATTCCTGGAAAGAATGGCGTTGCTCTGCAACCACGAAGTAGAGATAGAAGTTTCTCCCAAGGATTTGCTGATTTACGCCGACGAGAGCCTCCTCTCTCACGTAGTAACGAATCTTCTGAAGAATGCCGTAGAAGCTTTCAGGGAAAAGGAAAGAGAAGACAAGCAGGAATGCCGCTCCGCGGATTTGCAATCCGCGGCAAGCAAGAAGGCATTTATCCGTCTCAAAGCCTACGCCAACGTCCAGGAATCCATCATCATCGACGTGAGCAACAACGCCGGTCTCATCCCCGAAGATGTAGCCTCCCACATTTTCATCCCGTTCTTCACCACGAAGCCGGAAGGAAGCGGAATCGGTCTCTCCCTCTCCCGCCAAATCATGCGAGTAAGCGGCGGCAGCCTCTCGCTCCATCAGGACAAGGCACAGGGAATCACCACCTTCCGCATCATCATCCCATAACATAAGCACATTTTTTGAAAGAAAAGTTTGGTGTTTATCCATAAAAATCGTATCTTTGTCCCCACAAATACAGAAGATTATGGCATTCGAAAAGGAAATCAAGGAATACGAGGATTTGAGACGCAAATATCAAACCCTTATCATCAATAAAATGGATAGAGAAGAGTACATCAAATATAATGAAGTACTCTTCTCTACCCATTCGTGCGCCATTGAAGGCAACTCTTTCTCCGTAGATAATACCCGGGAGCTGAAGGAGAAAGGATTAGGGATGATCCCTGCCGGAAAGACTCTTTTCGAGGCTTTCGAAATGCTTGACCACTTCGAAGCCTTTGAGTACATGATGCAAAACACGCAACATCCACTCGACGAGAATCTTCTGAAAGAAATCAACAGGCGGGTTACCAGCCATACGCTTTCCTATCGTTCTCCAGAAGCTATTCCGGGCGAATACACCACCACGGACATGGCTGCAGGCGACACGGTATTTGGCGACCACGAAGAACTCATCGCCAGAATTCCCAAACTGTTGGAATCTACCGAAAAAGCCATCGTTTCAGCAGCCGTTCATCCCATGATTCTTGCCGCCCGCTTCCATGGCTTCTACGAATATCTCCATCCGTTCCGTGATGGGAATGGAAGAACAGGACGACTCATCAGCAACTACATTCTCTTAAGATTGAATCATCCTCTCCTCATCATCCCATCCGAAGCCCGACAGGAATACATTTCTGTCCTCCGTATGATTCGTACGGAAGCAACCGACGAGCACCTCATCCGCTTCTTCTTCAAGATGGCAATACAGAGAATGGAAGAAGAGCTGAAGCAGAAAGAGGCTAACACCAAGCGATTTATGACTTTTCTCTTCTAACAAAGCATCGGATGCCCCTCAGAAGTGACAGAAGCACTAAAGCTGATTGCCCTCTGCCTCCACAATCTGTCCATCAAACAGGCGAATGGTGCGATGGGCTATCTTGGCATCGTGCTCATTATGCGTTACCATGACGATGGTGGTGCCCTCGTGGTTCAGCTCGGTAAGCAGATGCATCACCTCAGCTCCATTCTTGGAATCGAGGTTACCCGTAGGCTCATCGGCAAGGATGAGCTTCGGACCAAAGACCACGGCACGGGCGATGGCTACTCGCTGCTGCTGACCACCAGAAAGCTGGTGAGGGAAATGCTTGGCACGATGACTGATGGCCATTCGCTTCATAATCGCCTGCACCTTTGCCTTACGCTCCGCCTTCGGAATGTTGAGGTAAGTAAGAGGAAGCTCGATGTTCTCCTCTACATTCAATTCATCTATCAGGTTGAAGCTCTGGAACACAAAACCGATTTCTCCCTTTCTCACATCCGTACGCTCCTTTTCCTTCAGGTTTGCCACCTCGTGATTACCCAGGAAATATTTTCCCGAAGTTGGGTTATCCAATAATCCAAGGATATTGAGTAAAGTGGATTTGCCACAACCGGATGGTCCCATAATGGCGACAAACTCGCCGTCTTCTACTGTGAAAGATACATTATTTAAAGCAATCGTCTCCACATCTTCTGTGCGGAATGACTTGCAAAGATTCTCTACTTTTATCATTTTGTTCAATGTTAAGTGTTAAATGTTGAATGTTAAATTAGGGCATACGCCCTTAAATCTGTGTCATCTGTGAAAATTTGTGGGAGACTTATTCATCCTTGAGATACTTCACAGGATTACTATTCGCCACCTTGTAGCAGTTGATGATGACGGAAAGCCCGATGATGACGAGCAAGATGATGGTAACGCCGATAAACAGCAGAGGCGTCATCGTAATCTTCTCGCTAAACGACATCAGCCATTGTCTGGCTATCAGCCAAGCCCCCAAGTCGCCTACGATGATGCAAGGCAAGGCAATCTTCATAATGTCCTTCAGGAAGATGCGAAGAATATCCTTCACCTTCGCCCCGTTCACCTTTCTGATCGCAATCTCCTTGCGGCGGCGGTTCACCTCATCACTCGTATAACCTACCAATCCGAAGAGGGCGATAATCATCGTTACGATGCCGGCTACCAGGATTCCGTTGCGGAAATTGAGCTGGGAAGCATACTGTGCCTTGAACTCGGATTCATAATCACAAACGGTCACTTCATTATTCGGATACAGCGACTGCACCTCGTTCTTTAAGTCAGAGAGACTCTTTTCCGTCAAGTCATTAAACTTGACGAGCATATACCGATTAGCCCGACCATAGAAATAGACAAAAGGAGTAGCTTTCGTATCAGCATTCGACGTGCTAATCGTTCCATACCTCACATTCTTGACCACGCCACAAATCGTCATCGTTTCATCCTCATCACAATGAGAAGATACCCAAACCCTCTTACCTACGGCTCCATCTTTCCAATGTCCAAGTTTTACGAGCTTGTTAGCCAAGTTCTCGTCAATAATAATTTGTCGAGAACTATCATTACGCTCTGTGAAGAAAGATCCTTCTACAAACTCAACGTCCATCATCTTGAAGTAATTGTCATCCACTCCACCTGCATCATGAATGAATTGGATAGTACGCTTGTCGCCAGGCAAAGAAAGATTATTACCATTAAAGCTATAACTTTGCAAAGGAACACTATAGCAAGATGCCACCATATTGACATCAGGCATTCGCTTAATTTCCGATAGACATTGCGCTCGTTGGTCTTTCTCTAGTCCTTCTACAAAAACGAATGCCATCTTATCATACTTGTAACCAGGATTCAAGTTTACCATCATATTATATTGATTATTGACCACAAAGAGCAAGCTGAACAATAGCCCCGAAATGATAAACTGAACACCCAGCAAGATGAGCTTCCATTTCTTACGGTTCTCACTATACCCCCTGAAAGCAATCGCTACAGGTATCTTGCAGTAAAGCCAACCAGGCATCCATCCACCCACTAAAAGCACTAAGAGACAAATTGCTACCAATATCCAGCAACCTCGATTGAGCACCAAGACACTAACTGGGGCTGAAAGGAAATTCTCTACCGTTCCCTTGCTGAGAAATACTAAAATAGCTGCAAGAACAATCGACAAGCCAACATGTACCAATGCCTCGGAGAAGACAATGGCATGGATGTTCTTAGGGTCCGCTCCATAACATTTACGCACAGCCATCTCACGAGAACGCGTTACGAGATTACCCACGATGATGAGCAGGTAATTCATCACGGAAGTGAAAAGCAATACAAAAGCGATGATACCCATGATCCATCCCATCTTCTTGATGTAAGGGCTTTGCGTGTACATTTCGCTGAGAACGGTAAAGTCGTAATCTAATGAAATACCCGCTTTCTTCCATTCTTTCAACGGGAAGTGGTCTTGCTTCATCTTGTTGATATATGGATGAAGTTCACTTGGCTTATGCCCTTTTGACAATCGGATAAAAGACTGATAACAATCATTTCCAATCCATTGCTGCCTTCCATCATAACCAAACATATCCCCGATACTACCCAATGACACCAACACTTGAAGAGAATGCCAAGAGGATCCCCATGGGAAACTCTCAAATACACCTCCGATAGTAAAGGTATGTCCAGGATAACTTGCCATCGTGAAATGCTTACCCACGACATTGCCGCCCATCTTCGCCGCTGTCTCTGAGTCTATCATGCAATAGAATGGACGAGAAAGGACTTCTTTTGCCTTGCCAATCGTTACCTTTTGGGGAAAGACATCAAAAAAACAGCTATCCGCCAATGCTATTTTACAAGAGATTGCATTTTGGTCTTCCATATTACATTGGAAATCTCCAATAAAAACAAGTCGTGTAGCAGCCTCCACAAATGGAGCATACTGTTTGATGCCCGGAGCTGTAGCTCCTGAGGTTTGGGCGAAATTGAAAGACTTATTGCCATCGTCTCCCGGCATCGTTCCCACTTCTGAAATCTGGTACGTCCTTTCCCATCCTGGGAAATACGTATCGTAAGTCTGCTCAAAATAAATCTCGGCAATAATTACCGAACTGATTGCCAATCCGAGCGCCAGACACAAGATCTTCACGAAATTGTGCTGGCCTCTTCGAGGCAGATTCTTGAATGCGTTAATAATATGATTCATATCAAATATCCTGTTTCAAGGGCGTTAGCCCAATTTATCACTAATCACTACTAATTAATCATTACTAACTAATCACTACTAATTAAAAACTAATACATCATTGTCCTTATAGGCTTCATAGCCGCTAACGATAACCTGCTCACCTGGCTCCAAGCCTTCAATCACCTCATAATACTGAGGATTCTGGCGACCGATGGTGATCTTTCGGCGATAAGCCTTCTTGCCACTCTTGTCTAATACGAAGATCCATTGACCGCCCGTTACACTATAAAACGTGCCTTTAGGGATAATTATTGCCTGCTTCGACTGACCGAGCTGCAAATCTACATAATAAGTCTGACCGGTTCGGATGTTGCCAGGGCGAACGCCCTTGAAGATGAAGTCGATGCGGAACCTGCCGTCTCTGACCTCGGGATAAACCTTGCGGACCTGCAGGAGATAATGCTTGCCGTTCTGGTCGAAAGTGGCAATAAGTCCCGGTTTTACCCGGTCGATGTAATGCTCATCCACCTGCGCCTGCACCTTGAAATCGCTGAGGTCGTTGATGACTCCAATCTTCTGTCCAGCCTGGATGCTCTGTCCCAGTTCCACATCGAGCAAGCCTATCTCACCCGAAATGGTGCTGCGGATGTTCAGCTTCTCCTTGCGCTGGCGAACCAGCTGCACATTCTTCTGCATGGCTTCCAGATTATCACCCATCTGATCCATCTGCGAACGGCGGAGCTGTGCATCCTTCTTCAATCGCTTGCTGATAAGCGCATGCTTCTTGACGGCAAGGTCGTAATCTTCCTTAGCCTTCAGATACTCCTCGCGCGAATTGAGTTCTTCCTTGTACAACGCCTCCTGATGCTGATAGGAACGGCGCTTGGTAATAACATCCTGCGAAAGCGACAGTTCCTCGTTGCTATTGTTCAGACGGTCCTGCTCCATCGAAATCTGGGTGTTGCGAAGCATGTCCTGCTTTTCGGCAAGTTCGCTTTCGGCATTCAGAATCTCCAGGTCGAGATTCGAATTGCTCAGTTTCACGATTACATCGCCCTTGTTTACGTGGGCACCTTCATCCACCACTTTCTCCAGAACAATACCGCCTTCCTCGGAACTGATCTGTACCACGGAGATAGGAACCACCTGTCCATCCACCGAAACATAATCGTTGAACTGCGCCTTCTCTACGGTTCCGATGCTCAATCCCTTCCTGTCCACCTTCAGGGTAGAAGAGAAATTGCTCAATCCCAGCCAAATGAGGACTGCGATCAAAACCGCTCCTCCGCCAATCCATGCCCAGTACTTGCGAGGCACGAGATATTTTTTCTTTTCTATCTTTATATCCATAATTTATCTTATTAAATTTTCTCCCTGATAATAAGCAACCAATCTCTGTTTGATAATGAGCAGCATCTGCATCTGGAGTTCCTTGATCCTGCTTTCCAGAAGCGTCTGGGCTGCGGTATGAAGATCGAAGGTGGAAAGCATTCCTTCTTCAAACTTCCGGCTCGACATGTGATAGGCGAGCGAATCTGAGGCAACCTTCTTCTGCATCTGATGCAACTCCTTGGCGTAACCCTCTGCATCCATTACCGCCTGGGCTATCTGGTCGTGAAGCTTGCGACGGGTTTCCTCCAGGTTCACCTGTGCCAGTTGCCAGTCGTTGCGTGCCTTCTTCACGCTGTGCCATCGGTCGCTATTATAAATAGGTATGGAAAGGGTCAATGCGAGGTATTCGCCCTGGTTGTTGTGAAACTGCGAGGCAAACCCATCGTATTGCCCTTTCTGAGAGAGATTCTTATAATAATTGGTAGAAATGCCACCACCGAGAGAGAGTGATGGCAGCAATCTGCCTTTTGCAATCTTGTAATCATACCGTGCCCGCTCTACTTCGTATTCTGCCGACTTCAAATCGGGAGAAATATGCTGGAAGGCCTGGTAAACGGTTTCGTAGTTTACTCCAGATTCAGAAACCTCTTTATTATCAGACGTTAACTTCAAATTCTGCTCCTCTTTAATCAGAATTTTCAGCTCTTCATCCACCGGAAAATTCATCGCGGATTTCAAGGCGAGCAGACTCTGTTTTGCCACATTCTCCTGATGCGTAAGATTGTATTCATCTTCTGCCACCTGCGATTCCATCTGCACCACATCCGGGCGTCCCTTCTCGCCCAGTTCATACAGACGCTTCATCTTCGCCAGCATCCGCTTGCTTTCGTTCAGTTTCTCGCTTGCTATCTGAATGCTAGCCTCAGCATAGGCAGCATCCACATATTTCTGCATCACGTCGATGGCTCGGTCGTCCTGAATCTTCTGCATCGCCGTGGCTGAATAATCCCGGCTCAATTTAGCCTGCTTCAAGGCGTTGATGGTGGCGAAACCGTCGAAGACATTCAGTTCGGCATAAAGCTGATAGTAGTTGTTGAATGTCGTTACATTATTATAAGTATTGGTTTCCGGGTCGATGTTTCGTCCCCAGGCATACTGTCCCTGCACGCCGCCCGTAACGGTAGGCAGGAATCCTGCCACAGCATGCTGGTAATCCTGCTTGCGCTGGCGGGCATTCACCACCTCCCGCTTCACCTCCGTGGCGTGCTCCACGGCGTATTTCATGCAGTCGTCAAGGCTCCAGCTCTGTGCCGAGGCGCCAGCCGTCCAGACCAGCCATCCTATCAATATTCCTATTCTTTTCATAATTTTCTTCATTTTGGCATGATTAGGACAAGAGCCGTGCCAAAACTGTACATCTTCTGATAATCAACCCCTTAGATAAAAAGCCTCATTAAACAAACTGTCCAACAATTAGACACCGGCGTCTAATTGTTGGACAGAAACCTCATTATTTATCGGCTTTCGTAAGTACTTGCATCAGTCTTCGAAGCTATTTGTGTTAAAACAGGAATCTAATAATCCTCCATATAACCCTTGGTAAACATATCGTAGGACAGGGCTTCCAGTTCTGAGAGCGTCATCTGCTCTACCGAATGCTCAATCTTACGTATCAGTTCGTCTCGCTTGAAATCGTCATCATCGCTCAGACGCGATGTAAATCTGTTACTCATTTTCTTGAATGTTAAGTGTTGAATGTTGAATTGGGCATACGCCACTAAATCTGTGTCATCTGTGAATTGAAAATCGCTGGCCGAAGAGAAAAGCAAATCTATAAGAAGATTACATCCGCTCGTAGGTGTTGATAACATTTCCATCATACGCCTCGTGACTGATTAACCGGACGTTATGAGGAAGCATAGGCGCTGGCGTTCCAGAAGTTACGGAGTTTTCCACAGATGTGGACAACAACGTTTCTACCCTGATTTCATCCCAAAGTCCAGCATCGAGGAATGCCTGATGGGTGATGGCGCCTCCCTCTACTATCAGCGACTGCACCTTATTATTATATAAGTACTGCATGATTTGCTGCAACACTTCCGTCTTGCCCCGTGAGAAATCCAGACCTTCGAAACAAGGATGATGGCGGTCGATGACCAGGCGCATCGGGTCCTTGCCGCTCCAATCTCTAACGTTGAGCTGACTGTGGTCGCGCTCATCGGTTACGCGGCCTATGAGGATGGCATCGTTCTCAGCACGCAACTTGTGGGAGAGCATCTTGGTGAAAGGCGAGGAAATAGCCATACCCCTACCCCCGTTGTCAAGAAAGCCATTCGCGGTCTGCGCCCATTTCAGGATGATGTAAGGACGCTGATGGGTGTTAAAGGTGATGAAGCGCTTGTTGAGTTCGAGACATTCCGCCTCCAGAACGCCTACAGTTACTTCAATGCCTGCCTCGCGAATCTTGCGGATACCGCGGCCCTGAACCTTGGCAAAGGGATCTACGCAGCCGCAAACGCATCGCTTTACTCCTTTTCTTACTATCAAATCGGCGCAAGGCGGCGTCTTGCCATAATGAGAGCAGGGTTCGAGACTCACATAGATGGTAGCTTGGCTTAATAGATGCTCATCCTCGGGCTTAACAGATGCAAAGGCGTTGACTTCAGCATGCCCTTCTCCGCATCTTACATGATAGCCTTCGCCGATGATTCTACCATCCCCACTCACGATAACGGCTCCCACCATCGGATTGGGTTTGGCATTCTCTCTTCCGTTTTTCGCCAGCTGCAGACAGCGGCGCATAAACATTTCGTCTATTTCCTTTTGCGACAACGGTTCGCCCGTCTTCACATTCTGAAAAGAAACATTATTTTGTTCCATATCTAAAACTTTTCTTCGTTTTTTACTTACTTTTCGATAAAATGTCGTACCTTTGCTCTCAAATCATAATATACGATTTAGAGATGAAAACGTATCAACAACTTTGGCAATCCATTACCCCTCTATATGGGGCGGGCGAAGCACAGGCTATCGTCCGCACCGTGCTCGATGTGAAGTACGGAATGACGCTGACCGACATAATCTGCGGCAAAGTTAATGAATTATCTGCAGATGAAGAAAGAAAACTGGAAGAAATTATCAGAAGATTGCAAAAAGGCGAACCTGTACAGTATATTCTGGGCGAAGCTGACTTTGCAGGAAGAACCTTCCATGTAGAGCCGGGCGTGCTGATTCCGAGACCCGAAACGGCGGAACTCTGCGAGTGGATAAAAAAAGATGCGACTGAAAACAAAGGGATTACGGAAGGAGAGAAGGAAGAAAATACCATCCGCATCCTGGACATCTGTACGGGTTCGGGCTGCATCGCCATTACGCTGGGACTGGACATCGGCGGCTCGGAGGTTACGGGTTGGGATATTTCGGAAAATGCCTTGAAGATAGCACAGGGAAATATTGCGCTTCTAGATGCCGGTAACGTAAAAATAGAATATCAAGATGCCCTGAAATTGGCGGAAACATCGGATACCGGAAGATGGAACATCATCGTGAGCAATCCCCCGTATATCTGCGAAAAGGAGAAAGCGGATATGGAGAAGAATGTGTTGGAACACGAACCCGGAATCGCCCTCTTCGTGCCCGATGAAGAGCCTCTGAAGTTCTATAGGGCCATCGCCGAATATGCCTCTTCTGCCCTCAAATCCGGAGGTGCATTATACTTCGAAATCAATCCTATCTACGAAAAAGAAACAAGGGAAATGCTGGAAGGATTGGGTTTTAAAGCTATTGATACAAAGGAAGATGCCTTCGGAAAGCAGAGAATGATGCGAGCCGGCAAATCATAAAGTTCAATGTTCAAATCTCAAAGTTCAAAGTAAAATTATCATGTTCAAATCTCAAAGTTCAAAGTATAAAAAGCCGATGACCGAGCAGCAGGCGCTCCTGAAGCTCACCACCCTCTGCACCCAAGCCGAACATTGCTCGCAAGAGATGATCGACAAGATGAAGAAGTGGGAACTGCCCGAAGATGCCATCGCCAGAAACATGGAATTCCTGACCGAGAAGAAATTCATCGACGACGAACGTTTCGCACGCTTCTTTATCAACGACAAGATAAAATACAACAAGTGGGGACGCCGGAAGGTGGAACAGGCGCTGTGGATGAAACATATTCCGAAGGACATCTCCGACCCTATCTTCGAAGAGATTGAAGACGACCTGTATATGGAAACCCTCCTGCCCCTGATGAAAAACAAATATAAAACCATCAAGGCAAAGAACGACTATGAACGCTCGATGAAACTCATCCGCTTTGCCCTGGGAAGAGGATACAGCATGGAGGTTATCCACAAATGCATCGACCGGATGAAGGAAGAAGATCTAGGAGACATCGATTTCGAAGAGGAATTCTAAAGCAAAGCATCAAGTTCAATATCCAAACCTCAAAATTAAGAGTAAAGCCATGTGTACCAGCCTGTTAAGAGACATATTAGATTTATTCTTCCCCCGAACCTGCGCCATCTGCGGAAATGTGCTCGCTGGCGGGGAGGAGATGATATGCATAAAATGTCTGTTCCGCATGCCGAGAACCGATACCTGGAAACAGCCCTACGACAACGAGATGGCAAAACTCTTCTGGCACCTGATTCCCATCGAACGCTGCTGCGCTCTCTTCCATCACATCAGCCATGCTACATCGGCTAGAGCCGTCTACCAACTGAAATACATGCATCATCCTGAAATAGGAATCTATCTGGGCAGAATGCTGGCAAAGAAGGGGTTAGGCATTCAGTTCTTCGACGGAATAGACGCCATCATCCCCATCCCGCTCACCCGAAAACGAGAAAAAGAACGCGGCTATAACCAGAGTCTTCTCATCGCCAAAGGTATCCAGCAACTCACCCATCTGACCATCATCAAGGATGCCGTAAGAAGGAAAAAGTTTAGCGAAAGCCAAACCCACAAGAACCGGCAGGAAAGACAAGAAAACGTGAGCCAGGTTTTTGAAGCCGCAGCAACCTATCATGACGGGCAGGGCGAGCACCCCATCACGCAACTTGAGGGCAAACATATCCTCATCATCGACGACGTATGCACCACCGGAGCCACCATCATCTCCTGTGCGGAAACCCTGATAAAAGCAGCCGGAAAGATGAAGATAAGCGTGCTGACTGTAGGTTTCGCACACGACTAAAGGCCCTTTTTGTCGAGAGTTAAAACATTTTAACCCTAAATATAGCCGCCGTGTGCAAAAATCATTGTACCTTTGCAAAATAATTAATAATAATTTAATCCTTTAAAGATTATGGACAAACTGAAGAAAGAATTCGCATCTAAGTTATTGAAAGTAAAGGCAATCAAGTTGCAGCCTAATGATCCATTCACATGGGCTTCTGGCTGGAAGTCACCATTCTATTGCGATAACCGCAAGACTCTCTCATTCCCAGAACTCCGCAATTATGTAAAGCTTGAGCTCGTTCACGCTATCCTGGAGCAGTTCCCTGAGGCTGATGCTGTAGCCGGAGTAGCTACTGGTGCCATCGCGCAGGGTGCTTTGGTTGCTGACGAACTGAACATGCCTTTCGTATACGTTCGTTCTAAACCAAAGGATCACGGTATGCAGAACCTCATCGAAGGTCAGCTCGACCCTAAGGCTAAGGTTGTGGTAGTAGAAGACTTGATTTCTACCGGCGGCAGCTCTCTCAAAGCAGTAGAGGCTCTCCGCAAGAACGGCAACGAGATTGTGGGCATGGTAGCTAGCTATACCTATGGTTTCCCTATCGCCGAGAAGGCTTTTGCTGATGCTAACGTAAAGCTGGTTACTTTGACCGACTATGAGCACGTAGTGGCAGAGGCTCTGGAGACTGGCTATATCAAACAGGAAGACGTAGAGCTGCTCCACGAGTGGCGCAAGGACCCAGCTAACTGGAAGAAGTAATCAAGCTGACCCATCAATAATGAGTACAAGTACATTCGAAAGTAATATCAAACAGATTCCTCACAAACAGGAATCTGTTTACCGTACATTGAGCGATCTGAACAACCTGCAGATGCTCAAAGACCGATTCGAGCAGGTGAAAGACCAGATTCCTGAGGACAAGAGAAAGGAAATGGAAAAGCTGAAGGACCTCAAGTTTGATAGCGACAGCATCTCTATCACAGCACCTATGGTGGGTGAAATCAAGATGCGCATCATCGACCGCGAGGAGCCTAAAACCATCAAGTTTGAAACAGAAAACAGCCCTGTTCCTTTCAACTTCTGGATTCAGCTGCTCCCTACAGGCGAGTTCTCATGCAAAATGAAACTCACCATCAAGGCAGAACTTAACATGTTTATCAAGGGTATGGTGAAGAAGCCATTGCAGGAAGGCATCGAAAAAATTGCTGATGCGCTTGCGATGATTCCTTACCAGGATTAATAAATAAAGAAATTATGGCACATAAACTTTGGGAAAAGAACTTCGAAGTAAACAAGGAAATTGAAAGATTCACCGTAGGAAGAGACCGCGAACTCGACCTCTATCTCGCCAAGTATGACGTGCTGGGCAGTATGGCACACATCACCATGCTCGAAAGCATCGGACTCCTGGAGAAAGATGAACTCACCCAGCTCCTTGCCGAACTGAAAAACATCTACGCCATCGCCGACAAGGGCGAATTCGTAATAGAAGACGGCGTGGAAGACGTTCATTCCCAGGTAGAACTGATGCTCACCCAGAAACTGGGCGACATGGGCAAAAAGATTCATTCGGGTAGATCACGCAACGACCAGGTTCTCGTAGACCTCAAACTCTTCACCCGTCATGAATTGAAGGAGATTGTGGACGCCGTGAAGATTCTCTTCGACGAGCTGATTCAGAAGAGCAACCAGTATAAGGACGTGCTGATGCCGGGCTACACCCATCTGCAGGTGGCTATGCCTTCATCATTCGGTCTCTGGTTTGGCGCTTATGCTGAAGGACTTGCCGATGACATGCTCTTCCTTCAGGCTGCTTACCGCATGACCAACCGCAACCCATTGGGTAGCGCTGCCGGCTATGGAAGTTCATTCCCATTGAACCGCACCATGACCACCGAACTTCTCGGTTTCGACAGCATGGACTATAATGTGGTTTATGCACAAATGGGCAGAGGAAAGATGGAGCGCAACGTGGCTTTCGCCATGGCTACCGTGGCAGGAACTTTGGCAAAGATGGCTTTCGACGCCTGTATGTTCAACTGTCAGAACTTCGGTTTCGTGAAATTGCCTAAGGAGTGCACCACCGGTTCGAGCATCATGCCACACAAGAAGAATCCAGACGTATTCGAGTTGATTCGCGCCAAGAGCAACAAGCTCCAGAGCCTTCCACAGCAGGTAATGCTCATCATGAACAACCTGCCAGTAGGCTATTTCCGCGATCTCCAGATTATCAAGGAAGTGTTCCTCCCTGCCTTCGACGAGTTGAAAGACTGTCTGCAGATGGCTGCCTACATCATCAACAAGATGGAGGTGAACGAGCATATTCTTGACGATCCTCGCTACGACCCTATGTTCTCAGTAGAAGAAGTGAACCAGCTTGCAGCCAACGGAATGCCATTCCGAGATGCTTACAAGAAGGTAGGACTGGAAATCGAGGCTGGCGAATTCAAGCCAAACAAGGATATTCATCATACTCACGAAGGCAGCATCGGCAATCTCTGCAACGACAAGATTCAGGCGCTGTTGGAGCAGACCCTCTCAGAGTTCCACTTCGAGCGCATGGAGAATGCCGAGAAGAATCTTCTGAAATAAAGACAGAAAGGTTTCTGCATGAAGAATAGCATATATAATAAGGTATATATATATAATAAGGTGAAGAGCATGGCTGTAATAGCTATGCTCTTACTTTGTTCGTGCGATGCAGAAAACAGCATCAGCACCAAATATCCCTGCCAGTTCTATTTCAAGTCACAATACCATCCGGGCACAAGTCTGGAAACAGCCCTCAACGGAACGGGCGTCTACACGATGGTTAGCGCCAAAAAGGTGAAAGGAGCCTGGAATATCTATTCTACATTAAACGATGGGAAAAACCAGACGGAAACCATCATCCTCTCTACAGCCAAGGAGAATTATGCCAACTATACCTATTTGGGAGCGGGCAACGACCCTAAAGATGCCAGGAAGAATGGCTTCATCATGGGACTTACAAACTTCAGCGGACCTGTAGCCTGGGACCGCCAATGCCCCAACTGTCTGGAACAATATGGCGGCACCAACTATCCGCTGGAATGGACCGGCAACCGCCAATCGGTAATTTGCGACAAATGCAAACGCATCTACAGCCTGGAAAACGGAACCATCACAAGCGGCGGAAAGAGCAAAAGCGACAAGCCGCTGATGCAATATCGGGTAACCTACGGCGGCCAAGGAACCGATATATACGTGGGAAACTAAGCAGAAATGGAGGGCAAACGAAAAAAAATGGCGCTTTCTTATCTTAAAAAATGTAAATCGTTTGGAGATTTAAAGAAATAGCATTACCTTTGCACCCACATAAC
>UMJF01000567.1_pt1 | contig 15360 bp, 22 predicted proteins | sample 1966001 | NCBI WGS metagenome assembly UMJF01 (sample SAMEA4836145, study PRJEB28245) | human gut metagenome | biome: gut microbiome; material: fecal sample | place: Denmark | collected 2008 | reverse complement strand
TGGCTCGTTCTTCTTATGCCCAAAATTGCTCCAGCAAGCACACGTGTTGAGCAGCTTTAATATCAGCAATAAGAGCAAGAAATGCAACAATAACAAGAACGAGAAACGGAGTAGCAGATATAGGCACATTCACCCCCCGTAAAGGATTCAGCTATGCAATGCTTAACGCAGCTTTAATAACAGGAATAATAAGAGCTTTAATAGTTTTAATAGCATTAGAAACAATAGCAGCTTTAATATCAAGACCAACTCGTAGTTCAATCCTCTACGGGGTGTGAGTGCGGCAATATCATCAATAACGTCAAGATTGGCAGAAACGTCTATATCGTGATAACTACATTATATAATATAAAAATAATGCTTACGAACATGCTCCGGTTATTGATTATATGTATATATACTATATATTATATATAATAAGAGAAAAATATAAATACTTAATAATCAGCTATTTATGTTTAAAAAATAGTACACAACTATTGTACTAAAGTTGCCTATTTTTCGCTAACTTTAGTACAAAAAATGTACTATAATATGGAGTATTTTAAAGCTAATAGAGCTGTTCTCGAACATGCTCTCTTTGAGGATGAGAGTAATCCTTCTATTATTCTTCCTATGCCTAACAAAATTGCCTCTAATGCTACTGGAGAATATCTTGTTGCTACTGCTGGCAATTATGATATTATTAAAAAACGTAGTGTTCTTCATAATCATCTTCTTATTAATCACGATATTATGAGTTATATGGTTGATTTTAATGTTATAGAGCGTGCTATGATTGCTTATATTTCTAAAACTATTCGTTATCAATCTAATGTTGTTCCTCTTTCTCCTGAAATACTTGCTGGTAGACTTAATCGTATTAAAGTTTATCCAAGAGAATTTTATCCTGCTATTACTCATCTTACTAATCTTAATATTATAAATCGTATTGAATATAATGGTCTTTATTGTGTTAATCCTCTTTATATATTTAAAGGTAGTATAGAACGTTTTATTGAAGTTTATGATACTTATATTGGCGGAACTGAACAAGTTTCTGTTAATGGTCGTATAATGTGTAATACTTTTGTTATTGGAAGAAAGGTTGGTAAAGACTATCATTATAGTGTTTATAAAAATAAAGATAGTGCTCTTAAAAAGATTAAGATTAATAAAGCTCAATTTAAAGCCGAAGAAGAACCTATTGATGTTACTCCTAAACCTGTTTCCAAACCTGTTATAAGAGATAATAACGGTAAAAAGATAAAGTTTAATTTTAGAAAGATTGATAAATGATAGTAACGCTGGTCTTGATAAGGCTGGCGTTTTTTATTGTGTTAAAGATAAGAATTGACGAGATGATGAGGCTAATAAAGCTGATAAAGTAAAGAGAGTTTAATAAGATACAAGATATGATTAAGTTACAGAAGTTAAAAGAGATACAAAAGAAGATGAGAAAATAATAGGCTTCTTAATATTGGTAAGAAAGTTAATGAGAATGAACTTCTTTGTAATAGGCTAAATTTTTATATGAGAGAGTGTGACGATGTTAATAGGAATAATAAAGATGATATTTGTAAGGCTGTTAATAGGAAAGACGGTCTTAGTGGATAGGTTAAATTTTATGCAAGTGAGTGTGGAAGCGAAGGTACTGGGTATGAACCCCCGGTACTTGTGCTTCGTCTTGACACCCCCGTCATTGTTTATTAGGACTATATTATTATTGATAGATTTGTTTATTATATTTTTCGAGAAGTTTTTGCTTAGCCTAAGCAAACTCCTAAGCTACGAGTTCTCATTCATCAGCATCTAAATATCTCGACAACGAACAAAAGATTTGTTGTCGTCAAGCGCAGGTTATCAGTCCTTACCACGCTTGCCAATATTAAAGGGCTTAATCTAACAAATTTATTTATTATGCCAACAGCAAACGAAATTGCGGCTAAACAAGCCGAAGAAGCTGCAAAGAAAGCAGCAGAAGAAGCAAGAAAAGCAGCCGAAGAAGCTGCAAACAATGGTGGTGCAGATGAAAATCTTTCTGCAAGTGCTAAAACACGTGAGCAAATTATTGCCGAAATGAAAGCCAACGACGCAAACTTTATTGCTCGTGTTACTATCAACGGTATTAATGCTTCCGAACGTGTTGCCGAAAATGGACACGAGTACAACAACTTAATGTTGTTGCTCAACAAGCCCGTAAAAGCAAGCATTTCACAGAAAGACGGTAGCCGGCAAATGGGCTTTACACAGTCGCTACAAGTGTCCGAATATCAACTTACGGCATTGATGCGTAGGCATCCGTTCTACGGGCGCTTTGTTAGCATGGTAGAGAACGCAATTGCGGCAGGAATGCCAGAGCCGTTTTTCTGCGGAATGGAAATACAGATATTGGCGGAGTTTGTTCCCGCTGGTGTTGTTGCTTCTAATCCGTTTACCCGTAATGCAAACGAATATGGTGTTAAAGACTATGATAGATATATTTATCATGTTATCGAAGTCTACGAACCAACGGATGTAATGCTATTGGAAGAATACAAGGCTATGGCAATAGAGCTGCGCAAGATGATGTTAGACGAAATCAAAGCAGCTAAAGCAGCTAAAGTACAACGTGCTTCCTTGCTTGCTTCTATTGCTTCTACTGCTGAAAGTCCATTTTAATCTATTTGGGGGAGTTCTCTCCCCCTTTTATTCACCTTTTAATCTTTATTATTATGCTTACTTTAAAAACTCGTAAAACTATTCTTAGTATAGTTGCTATTGTTTTTGTTCTTGTTGGTCTTTATTTGCTTGTGTTCTTTGCTGAACATCTTTCAATGCTTAGCTTTTGTAGTTCTTGCATTCTTGTATTTGGCGCTGTGCTTTTCTTTATGTTTGCTTATTTATTTGTATGGTGTAAATCATATATGGAATAGTAGTTTTGCTCGTGTTCTTCGTGAACGTGAGCAAGCTATTCGTGCGGAAACTCTCATTCATCAGCAGCTAAATATCATGGCAAACGATTGTGACCTATCTGATAAGCTTTTTCATGCTCATCATTCAGATGATTGTGCTCAATCTGATAAACTTAATAATACTAATCATTAAACTCTTACAACAATGAAAAAAGAAACATTCCTCTATCTTGACGGTCATACCGAGTATCATGAAGTTGACGATAATGCTGTTTATCATCATGTAACAGATGACAATCGTCTTAACTATCGTCTTGATGTTAATGATGCTACATTTGAATGGCATAATAATACTTGGATGCAAGTTGCAGATAATGCTTAAGCTAAAGAAGTCATTATTGATGCAAAGTTTAGTGACTTAGATACGTCACTGGGAGAGCATGCAATATGCTTCCAGTGACTTATCCACGTCACTCGATTTGCGGTTAAATTGTTGATATATAGCATATTATAAATTGTAAGCAGAATCTTTATACATATATAAATATACATATCAATAATAATATTGTCAATAATAGCAAGATTGACGCAAACATATCTTATATTTGCATTGTTATTTCAAATATGTATGTTTAATGTAAAATTTAAGTCAAATGCCTAAAGTTAATTTCACTAAGACCCGTAAAGCTGCTTATAAAGAAGCTAATGTTCGCAGTATTAAAAAGAATGAAGAAATCATTTGTAATATTGTTCCTACTGCTTTTGCTGTTAACAAAGAACATGTTCAAAAAGATATTATTGTTGATTATCTTAATCGTACAACTATTACTTTTGATAGAATTAAAAGAGAAAAAAGTTTTATTCAAACTTCTTATCATTGGAATTATTGTTTAATAAATATAAGTGCTCAAGCTCTTTGTATAGTTGGCAGCATTCTTGATAATCTTAAAGCCAATAGTAATCTTGTTGATATTAGCAATAATAAATATGCTGTATCTAATTCTCGTAATTATTATCGAGGTGTTGTTGAACTTGAGAAACATAATCTTATTAGACTTACCAATAAAAAACATATTATTGTTATTAATCATAATGATATTTTTCTTGGTAATTTTAATAGATTTTGTGAACTTTATAATGATATTTATGGTGACATGGAAGTTGCTGTTGATGGTCGTGGTCGTATAATCCTTTAAATTAACAAATATGAAAGATATATTGAGTAAAGCTCTTGTCGCTAACGCTGACACAGATGCTGTTGCTAAAGTTATTGACGTTGTTGTTAATACTCCTTGTCAAGATGCTCAATCTGATACTGCCATTGAGCGTAGTCTTGCTGTCGAAGAAGCTCTTGCTAAAAGATATAAATCTCTTCGTATAGCTGCTATTGATATTATAACTGATGCTGTTCATGGTAAAATAGATTGTATCAAAGCTGCTGATGATATTATTAAACTTGTTACTGCTGGAAGAATAATTGATATTGAAGATTATATTTGGAGTGCTAAAACTGTTCATAAGCTTGATGATGATGCCGATAGTGTAGCTAATGCTGATGCTAATTATATAGTTAATGTTGATGCTGCGGGTAAAGGTAAGGATAAGAGTGATAGAAGAGTGTTTAGAAAGGATGCTAATGGAAGAATATTTGAGCTTAGAGGTGTTAATAATGATGCTCCTGATGAGCTTTATTGAGATTATGATGCCGATTAAGAGTATTAAATTTGGAACATAAGAATAATGTATTTGGATATGATTGTATAGTTGTTGATGAAATTTGGAACATTAAGGATGTAAGTGTGGCTGTTGGTCTGGCTGTACTTCCCTTTCCCACTCCTTTCTCCAACCATTCCTTTCTTTATCACCAAAATTATTCTCCCCTCTACCTTTTCTAACTTTCTCTTTTATATCATTATTCTTATTTCATATTGTAGCTTGTTCATCATTCCCTCTAACATTCCCAGATTTATTTTCCCCTCTACCCTTATTCTAATTCCCTCTTATATTCTCATTCTAATTTCTACATTTAGCCTCTCTTTTATTCTCTATTTTAGCCTTTTGTTTAGCCTTTCTCTCACCTCTTCTCGTATCCGCTTTTGTAGCTTTATTAGCTCGTCTATCTGCAAGCTTAGCTTTAGCTTGACCAGTAACCGCCTTATATTTATTAAGCGCATCTACATTTGTAGCTCTATCAGCTTGTCTATTGGCATTAAACATAGCTTTATTAGCTTTATTACGTTCATCTTGATTAGGCTTAGCCTCAATAAGAGCCTCATCGAGCCTTATTATTAGCTTCAATAAGATTAGCTTTATTAGTTTGATTATCTTCATTAATAGCATTCTCTATAAGATTATGATTAACATCGTTATATTTATCTTTGTTATTATAATTTTTGTAGTCTTGCTACGAATAAGATTTATTCTACTGATACTAAGCATTTGTATCATTGTCGCTAACACTATTATCAATATTAATAACAATTTGATAAATAATTTCCTATATTGTTTTGGTTATACATATATGCTTTCTATATTTGTTGCCATGATAATAAAACTAATAATAATATTAATCTTTTAAATTTTACTGTTATGGAAGAAAAAGTTCCTACCAATGAAGCTGCTGTTGTTACAGCTGCTGCTCCTGTTAATCAACCAAGTAACAAAGCACAAGACAGAAAAACTATTATTCCTAAAGGTGTTCCTGAAAGCACTGCTAAGATTGCTGCTTTTCTTAATTTCAATTGCGATATTCGTCGGCATACTGCTAAGAATATTATTGCAGCTGCAAGAGAAAGTGGTCTTGTTAAACAAGATAGCAAATGCTATGTGAATTTCCTTTGGAATAAGTTTCAACTTAAAGAAAATGGTCTTAATAAAGAATTTCTTTATACAGAAGCTTTCTTTATCCGTTCTTTCACTAAGAGTTTCGAGGATATAGCTCGTGATGCTGGAGTTGTTCTTGAAAACTTCTTTGTTGATAATGATATTCACGGTGAAGATATTCTTAGTAATAACAATTAACGAATAGTTTGTTCACCTGCCCCGTAGAGGATAACCTAAGCTGAATAACCTGCTTTATTTCATTCTCAATTTGATAATGTTATTCTTTATCGGGGCAGTACTCTAATTGCTTCTATTTATGGAAATAGTTTATATTCCACCTCAAAAAGAAGATAATAATATCGTTGGTATTGCTATTGATGCTGAACTTGTTAATACTGATTTAGATAACAGTTCTGAATATAATGGAATTATGCCAGATGATACTCCTTATAGTAATGATTTTGGTTTTTACGATTAAATTAAAACTTATATTGATATGAAAAAAGAAGAACTTAATAAAATTGCTGCTGCGATTGCTTGTGAATTGATTGGTTGTGACGGTGATTGCGATAATTGTAATAAAGCTGATGTTGAAAAAGAACGTCAAAGGCTTATTAATGAAATTAATGATAAATCTGAAAAGGTTCTTATAACTGCTAAAAATTTTAAAGCGCCAACTGTTGCTAAACAAAAAGAACTTATCTTTGAAAAAGAAAAATATTTTGATGTTCTTAAACGAGTTCTTAGTATTCACGAAACTATTCGGTTTGCAAAAGATGTTAGTATTGATGCTCTTGATAATTTGATTCAGGCTTTCTATATCAATTATAAACTTATTAAGAATTGGAATACTAATATCAATGTTATAATTGAAGAAGATTTGAAAACTCTTGATGGTATTTATCGTGAACGTCTTGATAGTCTTCGAGAAAAAACTAATACAAATGTTGACCTTTCCGGTATTTCTAAAGAAGATTTGGAAAAAGAACTTGCTCGTAGAGCTAATAAATAACAATCTGTTTGTCATAAAATTTCTACATGGATTTGTCACGTTATTGTTCGTGAGAATAGTAATGTTCTGAATTTAATTATTTCTCTTAATACTACGGTTCGTGAGAATAGTAGTATTTTTAATAATAATCATCATTCTATGAATAACGATATGTCGTACATTGGACATGCCATTGATAGTCATGCTTTAACTATTGATATAGAAAATGTATTGTGTTTTCCATGTGTTTAAAATTAACAACTGAATAGCACAGTTCGTGAGAATAGTGCTATTATTCTTTCTCTAACTGATGATGGCGAATTGAAGCCGAAACAATGAAGCTTTTCATCCTCTACGGGGGGGTGATTGCAGCTAAATAGGTTCTTGTTAATCGTTATTTAGTTCATTGTCTTAGAGTTTAAAAGGTTAGTTATAACAATACTACTTGTGTTGAATGTAAACCTTGTTTACAAATCTGTTTTGTCATGCAGCCAGTGCCGTTCGAGAGAATAGTGCTGGCTTTTTTGTTATTGCTAATTATTATTTACTTAATAAATATATTTATGGAACAAACTATTTTAAATCCTAAATTCTTATTGTCAGCGATATTGGCGTTATCGTTGACAACAATTTCTTTGTCTGTGTTTATATTACATCTGTATCGAAGAATCAATACGCTTTGTGATTATTATAATTGTATGTATGGTTATATTAATATGATTAATAAAGCTCAAGAAGAAAACCATAAGGTTATGCTTAAAACTGTTGCTGTTTCTAAAGAGGTTAATGATTTTAACGCTAAACTTATTAAAGAAAATGAAGCTCTTTATGAATCTCTTGAACAAAAATCTGAATAACTATGGATAATATTGAAGAAATTATTGATGCTGATGTTAGAGAAAAAGCCGTTGAAGATATGGCTGCTTATAAAGTCGGCGATGTTGTTTGGGTAATACCCGAAAAACGTTTTGGAATTATCGAAGACCGTAGTCTTGCTAAAGATGCTGATAAAGTTCTTTATCGTGTTCGTACTGCTCCACAGTTAGTGATAAGCTGCATTTCGGAGAAGTACTTAAGCAGACCGCCACATCTTCGTAGATAGGCTTCTTTTGCTCGTCATACGATTTTCTATATCGAAATTATTAATCTATCGTTCTCGAATAAAAATCGCATGGCGAGGCTTAAAATACGTTATTTTCTTATTATATAATACGAAGTTATGTTTAGTTTTAGTTATGATTATAAGAAATACATTAAGATTAATATTATGCTTAATGCTCTTATGGAACGTAATGTTGACGATATAGAAGTAGTTGTTGATTTCTTTCGTTCTCATTTTGGTATTTGGTGTACTGCTAATAAAGAAGATGATTGTTATATTCTTAATATTAATGTTTCGGGCAATAAAGAAATTAAAAATATAACAATTACTGAAGTTTATTATGTTACCAAAACAGATGCTTTGATAGAAGGAGTTAAACTAATTCTTACTTATATTTATTATATTTGTGCTTTTAAACCTGCCGATGCTTATAAGATAGTTAATAATATATCTTTTTACGTTAAAGTTATAGAATCTATCAAAAAAGTAGATGATGATATTAATGCCAGTATAAAAGATAAATTTGATAATTATCATCTTACTAAAATTGATTGTGATTTTCCTGCTCTTGTTGAATCTTTAAATTTTTAATATTATGATGAAGATATATTCCTCTACCAGTGATGCGAGTGTTGTTATTATTGTTCTTGGTAAAACAGAAGAAAGTTGTAAAAAAGTTGCTGCTCGTTATTTTGCCAACAATAATATTAAAGGTGCTCCTGTTGTTATTGACCTCGTTAAATCTACTTATTCTATTGAAGAAAACGCTACTGTTATTTCTTTTAATGGTCGTGGATTATGAGATGGGAAATAAAGTTCTGGATTAAAGCTGCAATTACAATTATTGTTATTATTGCAGCTATTATTCATCTTGCTGTTACTATTGCTGATATAATTGTTGATAAGATGAGTTGATGTTGTTCATCCTCTACGGGGGAGGTTAATCGTATTATTATGAATACTATTGCCGATATTATTGTTATTCTTGTTTGTCTTAATATTTGTCTTGTAAACGAATATGTATTTGACAATAAGTATGACGCTCAAAGCATTTGGATTATTATTGCCGTAATTGCGGCTTATTTATTATTTATATATGTTTAATTTAACCAATGTAAAGTTATGGGAAAATACGACGAAGTTGGAGTTATTAACGTTCTTAAAAGAATGTCTGGTATCAGCATTGATACTAATGTTAAAGTTATTACTATTGCTAATGGTATTCCTTTTGGTAATGGTACTAATGGCAAGCTGGATTTTCTTTGCAATCATTGTGGGTATAAGAAAATTTATAAAGCTAATGTTGCCCCCCGTAAAGGAGAAAAGAAAGACGATGCTGATGATTCTGCTGATGTAAATATCAAGCATAAACCTAAAGACATTCTTGCTGCTAAAGTAAACAAGATTATGGCTCGTAAACGTTAAAGTCATGGTTAAGTTTAATTTCTCTTTATCTGCGCTTCAACCTAAGAAGCGTGCTCCTGTTAAGAAAAATGATGTAATAGCAAGAGATGTAACAGGTAAAGTTATTACTGTTGATGGAGTTCTTAAATGTTATATCAATAATCCTTATCTTGGACTTAATAGTTCTTATTTCTTTGACCCTGATAGCCATAAAACAGTTAAACGTAAAACTGTTTATTTTCGTGGTAAAGATAAATATGGACATCGTATTAAGATTATTCGAGATAAAGAAAGTAGAATTGGTATGAATAAGAAATTCTATTCTGCTATTGCTGATGGTCTTATTGTACGAGGTAATTTGATTAAGGATAATTTTGGTATTGTTCGTTTTCATGTTATTGTTCGTTACAATCCTTCTGATGTAAGAGAAATATCTGATGCTTATAAAGAATATGAAGAATATATTAATAAAGAAAAAGAAATAAATATAGATAATGGAGTTTGTTCCGAGTAAAAGAAATCAAGAAACTGTTACTCTTAATAAAGGGCAACAAAAGGCTGTTGATAATCTTATAGACTTTATTGCTTCTCCGTTTTCTACAAGTAATAACGTACAAGCTTTATGCGGAGCTGGTGGCGTTGGTAAGACTTTTGTTATGAAATATGTTATTGAACATTGTCGTTATACAAGGTCTATGATTGTCTGCGCTGCACCTACACATAAAGCTTGTCGTGTTCTTGCCAATGCCACTAAAATGAAAGTTGATACTATTCAAAAATTATTTGGTTTTCGTCTTGATGTTGATATTGAAGATTTTGACCCAAATAATCCAGCTTTCAGACCCATTGGTGCTGTTAAATTTAATGGTGAGACTGCACGAGTTCTTATAATTGATGAAAGTTCGATGCTTAATCGTGCTCTTGTTAATTATATACTTGCTTATTGTAGAAAACAAGAAATTAAGGTTATTTTTATTGGTGACGATAGTCAGCTTGCTCCTGTTAAAGAAACTGTTTCTTATGCTTTTAAAGTAGCGAATAAAATTAATCGCCTTACTGAGATTGTTAGACAAGAAGATAGTAATCCTATTCGAGAACTTCTTAGTATTCTTCGTACAGATATTAAGAATAGAAGTTATAATTTTCTTTCTTATATTTGTAATCATCGTAAGAATGTTGTTGACGGCAAAGGTTATATAGTTGTTGGTAATGATGAATTTAAACAACTTATCAATCGCGGTTTCGTTGATAAAGATTTTGAAAAGAATGTAGATTTATATCGTCTTGTTGCTTATACAAACAAAGCTGTTACTGGTTGGAATAATCATATTAGGAATGTTACGATTAAAAATGCTGATAGGTCTATTCTTAATAATAATGATTTGATTATGAGTTATACTACAATAGTTGACGAATTTAATGATATTATTATTAATAATAGCGAAGATTATATTATTCGTGATATTCTTAATTTTATTGACCAAGATTATAACTTTAAAGGTTTTATGGTTAAGTTTCAAGCCATTCATGGTGGTGGAATTACTAAACCTTTGTTTGTTATTGACCACAGAGATGCTTATACTTTTAATACTTATTGTCAAGAACTAAGTTATCTTATTGATGCTGCTAAAGCTGCTCAATCTTATGATAGAAGTTCTAAATGGAAAAAGTATTTTGAATTTAAGCGTAAATATCTTCTTCTTTGTGATGTTCGAGATACTCTTGGACGTATTATGTTTACTCGTGATATTGATTACGGTTTTGCTCTGACAAGCCATAAAGCACAAGGTAGTACATACAAAAATGTATTCGTTGATATAAACGATATGGTATTTGATAAGAATGGACATCCTTATACAAATGCTGATGATTTGCTTCGACGTCTTTATGTTGCTTGTTCTCGTGCTTCTGATTTCTTAGTTTTAAATTATGGCTAAAAAAGAAATTTCGTTAGATAAGGTTTCTGATTTTGGTAAATACATTGGCAAGTCTTGTATTGCTCATAATAAAGATAAAGGTATTATTGTTGGATATACAGTTATTTTTAATCTTTTTATTGTTGGTCTATTAGAAGAAACCGAATATTCTTGGAATATGAATCAAGATGAATATTTGAATTACGATATTATTGAAAGTGATGATAAAGTTCTTGTTCATTCTCCAATGTTTAAAAGTTATTGTTATGATGCTCATGTTATAATAGAAGAATGATTTTCTATATGACTGTTGATACATGTGCCTATTGTGTTTCTTGTCCTAATCGGTTATTTAATACTGGTCGTAATATTGAAGTAGGAATTGGTTGTATTACTTCTGATACTGTTCTTGTTATTCCTCGTGCTTATGGCAAGGAAAATAGAGATAAGTTTATTAGTATATTAAAAGCCATGTGGCTTGATGTGACTAATTACGAACTACTTGAACAATGTTATGTTACTTATGATATTAAGTGTCCTAAATATCCATCTTATAATGTTGCTAAAGATGCTAATATTCATTGTAATCGAATTATGTGTCAATAACTTGCTCCTATTAAATATAAGTTTATGATAATCTTTGGACGTGCTTGGAATGCTGTTCTTCCGGGAAATAATAGTTTTAAAAGCTTTTATTCCAATGGTTATCATATTCTTTATATTCCTCTCAATTTGACCAAACTTGGCGATGCCGAGCATATTAAAGCTGTAAAAAGCAAACTTGCTAAAGCTATTCAACATTTTAATAAATATAGATATATGAGAACTTAACATTATGCTCCGAATAGAATGTTTCGATGTTGAAATTCTTCCCAATTTCTTTTCTATTACTTTTGTTGATTTGGCTGACTATCTTAAAACTTTTGAAGATTGTGTTAATAATAAAGGAAAGAAAATTCCTCTTATTCAAAAACTAACAGTTGCTGAGATTAAAGATAGGCTTAATCGAGTTAAAAGCAAAAAGTTTTACATTACTGCTACTGATGATAGTCAACTATTTACTATGGTTGATTATATTTATAAATTTGCCGTTGACAGTAATGGAGTTCCTGCCCGTACAGATTTATATGGATATAATAGTAAAGCTTATGACAATCTTATGATTGCTGCTTTTCTTATGTATTTTAATCAGTTTGATACTACTAAAGAACTTATAACTAAACTTTATCAAACAAGTAAACGTATTATTGAACTACAGAATGATAAAGAAGCTGGTAAAAATGATTTCTTTCTTCGTAGTCTTAATAAGTTTAAACTTCCTTTTGTTGGAGTTGATGTTATGAGAGTTTTTGCTCTTAATAAAGCTGGTACATATAACGATAGTAAAACAGGAGAAAAGAAATATATTCCTAAAGGTCTTAAACAGACTTCTATTAATCTTCAATGGTATGAACTTCTTGAATATGAACTTCCTCCTATAAACGAAGAAGAAGCAGAATATTATCATAAAGATGTAAAGTATAAAGGATATAGTCTTGAAGAACTTAATAACACTATTGATAAATGGGATAGGTATATTCTCGATGAATATATTCCTGATATGCTTCATTATAATCTTAACGATGTTTTTATTGTTGCCGAAATAGTTCGTCTTAAACCTGACGAAATTAAATCTCGTTATGCCGTTAGTGCAAGTTATGAAGTAGATGTTCTTAATAGTAGCCGTAGTAATATGGCTGATGTTCTTTTTCAGAAATTCTATACTAAATTTAGTGGTATTCCTTATGACCGTTGGAAAGACGGAAGAACCGAACGTAAAGCCATGAGTATTGGTAAGATTATTTTTGATTGTGTTAGGTTTCATAAACCTGAACTTCAAGAATTACTTGCTAAACTTAGAAAGACTGTTGTTTATCGAGTTAATAAAGATTCTCTTCAAGAAGAAATTATTATTGGTAAAACAGTTTATAATTTGGCTACTGGTGGTCTTCATAGTAAAGATATTCCTATGGAAATATGGAGCACTACTGAATGGAAAGGGGTATGGCATTCCTCTACGGGGGAGGTTATTGATAAACCCGTAGATTCACGTCTTTATACAATTCTTCATTTCGATATTTCTTCATATTATCCTTCAATCATGGCTTATTACGGAGTTGCACCTGCTCATATGGTTAAGAGCGCTTTTCGTAATCTTATTCAATGGATGAAAGATACTCGTGTTACAGTTAAACATTCTGATGAAGCTATTGTAGATGGTATTCCTCGTGATGTTCTTGCGCTTGTTCTTAAGATAGTTATTAATTCTATTTATGGTAAATTTGGTTTTGAAAACGGAGCTTTATATGACCGTCTTGCAACTCTTCAAGTTACTATAAATGGCCAATTAATGATGCTTATGCTTTGTGAAGAACTTGAAGCTAACGGTATTCGTATTATTTCTGCTAATACTGATGGTATTATGGTTAAGGTTTATGAAGACCAAATAGAAACTTTTAATGCTATTTCTAAAGATTGGCAAGAAAGAACCGGTATGAGTGCCGATAGTGATGTTCTTCATTGTCTTATAGCTCGTGATGTGAACAATTATATTGCTCAATTTCGAGTTAAAGATAAGAAAACTGGCGAGCTTAAACTTGAAGATGAACTCAAAGGAACGTTTAATCCTCTCATGTATCTTAATGACCTTCAAAAAGGTTATAGTATGCCTATTGTTAGCAAAGCTGTTTATGATTATTTTATTAATCATATTCCTGTTATGGATACTCTTAAAGCTGCTACCAATATTCTTGACTTTTGTATGACTCAGAATGTTGGGAAGCAGTTCCATGTTGAAGAAACCAAAGTTATTGACGGTAAATATACCGTTCACATTTGTCAACGATATGTTCGTTTTTATGTTTCTAACAGTGGATGTATGATTGAGAAAGTTCATAATGTTAGTGGTGCTCGTCAACGTATGGCTGCTGGAGTTCAAGTTAAAGTTTGTAACAGTCTTGATGATGTTGATATTGCTTTTCGTGATATTAATTATAAATATTATTATGATGAAGCATATAAGATTATCAATCCTGTAAAGCTTGGCATATCTCCTAAAGGTAAAGGCAAGACTAAGATTAAAAAACAAGCTGGAATGTATAATACTCTCTTTGATGAAGATGACTATGAAGATACCTAATAACTATTACGATATTGCTACTCGTTGGGTTAGTGAATTTAATGCCAATGCTACTTACATTTATACACTTGACGAGGATATAACTCTTCTTTGTCTTGAAATTTGTCAAAGAAGTATTGCTAAAAATCCTGCTACTAAAATTATTATTGTTGTTGATTGTTATGCTACTCGTTCTACTGTAGTTAATACTCTTAACAATAATAATATTCCTACTACTAATTATACTGTTTTAAGTGTCGATTATATTCGACATGATATTAATTATCGTTATAATATCGCTATTTATGTAAATCTTAAAACTGTTGCTGGAGTTCGTGCTGTTGCATCTCGAACAAAGTATGGTTTGTTTATTATGAATAATGCTATTGGTAATGATAAATATTCTGCTGCTGATAAAGCTGAAATTTATAAGCTTTTTCCGCCAATGAATAATGCTAAGATTACAGACATTACATCTGTTATCTCCCCCGTAGAGGAACATCGTATCATGCTTGGCTTTACTAAAGCTGGTGATAGAGAAAAGTATGAGGAATATACTGATTATATTACTGGCTGTATTAATATCTTTGGTAGTTTTGAAACTATGGAGTTTGCTCGTAATGGTAACAAATTTACTGGAGAAAGTGCTGAACAAGTTCGTCTTGGTATTGCTGCTTATAATGGTTGGAGTGACAAACTCGACCCAAATAATCCTTTTGATAAAGAAGTTGATTCCTATTTTAATCCTACTTCTCTTGAAGAACGAGCTAATACAGCTTATAATGTTATGCGAGAACGTAAGAATCTTCTTACCGATAATTATAGTAAATTTGACGCTATTTTAGATTTGCTTAATAATCAGCTTAAAGGTAAGAAAGTTATTATTGTTTCTAAACGTGGCGAATTTGCTGCTGCTATAACTGAATGTCTTCTTGAGAATGGTATTGCTTGTGGTGATTATCACGATTGTGCTGCTCCTAAAGCTATTATTGACGAAACAACTGGAGATTATGTTCGTTATAAATCTGGAAATAATAAAGGTGAAATTCGTCTTTATAAAGCACAAGCTCTTTCTAATCTTAATGTCGAGCGAT
>UMJF01002793.1_pt1 | contig 15908 bp, 13 predicted proteins | sample 1966001 | NCBI WGS metagenome assembly UMJF01 (sample SAMEA4836145, study PRJEB28245) | human gut metagenome | biome: gut microbiome; material: fecal sample | place: Denmark | collected 2008 | reverse complement strand
GAATATGGCCAGTTGGTCAAGGGGCTAAGACGCCGCCCTCTCACGGCGGAAACACGGGTTCGATTCCCGTACTGGCTATTGCGTAGAAGCAGTTAGAAACCTTATTCTAACTGCTTTTTTCGTTGTTCCGGAAGTGATGAAAAACAGGGGTGTCATCAAAAGTGTCATCAAACACACGTTCAGATACTTTTTTCACCCAAATTTAAACTCTGGAATGGAATTCATCAGCTCTACTTTCGTATCCATACTCTTTCGATTCCTCAGATAATGTTCTTCCGTACACTTAAAATCCGTATGTCCCATCTGACTAATTAACAATTTCTCGTCTATATGGTTATCTCCTAGGATGCTGGCATAAGTTTTTCGTATCTTGTGCGGAGATTTAGACACACAGCAAGTTTTTTTGCATACATCACGTAATCTGTTACGGAACGAGAAAGTCTTTAAGCGTTCTCCTTTTTCCATAAAGATGTATTCGCCTTTCGGATTCATCATCCGCAGCCGTTTGAAAATTGTACATGCGGACGCTGGAAGAGCAATTTCACGAATTCCAGCCTGCGTCTTAGGAGTTTCTTTTATTACAAAAACATATTTTCCATCATCGCCCTCATACCGTCTCTCAGTTCTTCTGATTTTGATGTGTGTTTCTGTAATATCTTCCCATTTCAACGCTGCCAGCTCACCAACTCTTACGCCAGACACAAACATAAGTATCAGCCCAAGATTTCTCATATCAGGATGATCCCAGAGATAATTCAGCACTCTTGGATACTCGTCTTCGTCAAAGATCTCTTGGTTTTCTTCTTTAACGGTTTTCTGGAACGTATAAGCAGAGCTGTCCATATTGTTGAACATTTTTTCCACGTCAAAGTTGATCCATTTCTGTCTTGCAGCATATTTCAGAAACCCTCTGGTAATACCTTTTAAGTTGGAAAATGCTTTAGCATTCAGTTGCTTTTTGCAGATTTCATTTTCCAGGAATGTCTGAAAATCTTCTGGGCTTATAGCTTTGATCCGTTTCTTGCCGAATTCTGTATAATGCCTGTCAAAAACCTGAACATATCTCTGTGCAGTTCCTTTACATACATTCCCAAGCTCAAGCTTATGTTCCTTCCATCTATTAAATACTTCTTCAATCGTAGGATTCTCAATCTGTTCTTTCCAATAAGCAATGATGATCTCTTCAACTGCCTCTTTCGTAGAACGTCTTATCTGTTTGCGGCCACTTGGTTTTGAAGAATCAGGAACGTAACTCGTCCACCGTTTATTTTTTTCTGTCGGTGCGCTGATCTTCCATGGATTCTTTGCAAGCAGTTCTTCTCTTTTCTTCATTTTTATTTTTTCCTGCACATCCAAAAACATCTTACCGTCTTTGGCCAGAAATTGCAAGATATCATTGTCTGTTACTTCGGTTAATGAGTTGTTTGTCCCCCGGACGTCATTATTCTTTCTATTGTTTACTTTTATCAATTTCTTAGATGATTTTTTTATTATTTTCCTTTTTTATTTAATGTGTCACACATATTATGACATCGAACATCTCCGGCAGCAGTCTTGCAGTAAGAAAAAAATTTTCCTCACTCAGCACTTTTTTACGGTGCATTTTCAGACAGTGCGGCGGAGTTTGGCTCACTAGAAGAGCCACAGAAAAATTACTGGTTAAAATACTGTATTGTTGCACGCTTGATCTCAGATATGGCGGCCTGGATATCTTTCTCACTGAAAAATTCGCATCCATAACGGTTCTTGTGATTCTTCACACGGATTTCAGGATTTTTCACTTCGCCAGTCATTTCTATCAGCTCAATCATCTGTTCCTTGCAGAAAATACAGTTCTGATACTTAATCAGAAAATCTGTCAAGCTCAGGAATTCTTTTGGAAAAACATCTTTTCCGTCTCTATATATACAGATCAATTCCTGGTTGTATTTGCGGTAAGTCTGCTCGTAGCATTCAAACGCTTTATCCCACCGTGCAAACCAGTGCTCCATAAATTCATGCCATAAGTCCTTAACATGAAGAGCTTTGCTTCTCACTTCCAGGCGGCAGGCTGCTTCGTCATGGCCATGGCTTTGCGCTTCTTTGTCATAGTTTTCGCACTCCATATATTTATTCTTGATGGCCACAGACAACTGCTTCTGAGAGAACAGTTGCATAGTCTTGTAACTGTTACGCACACTATACGCCGATGCCAGCATACTGATAAGAAACCGATTCAGCTTGGAAAATTTCTGGTAATCCGCCGAGTCGAACATATCAAATTTCAAGTCCGCACGTGTAATGATATAGTTGTCACATCCGACAGACTCCATAAGCTGTATAAGTGCATCTTGAAACTCTGAGTAAATAGAAATATTCGGGCCGAGCTTGTTGAGATTCAGCTTGATGCTGTTAGTTGGGTTCTTTTCTTTATTCTGGCTGATGCTGGATACCACACTTTTATAAGCTTCGGGAACAATCAAGGGTTCCGGCGTCTGTATAGATATGGTATGAATTCCAGCAAGCAAATGATAATCCTGTAAAATTTTATTTGCAGACATTTCTTTGTCCTCCTTTGTAAAATACTGATTTTTGAGTACACAAAAAACTCCTATGACTTTCGCCATTGTAAACCGATACACAAACATTAAACATAAACTCAATCAATGGGATTGGCGATAGATTATAAGAGATGTAAAAGATCAGAAACATCTGCGCAGAAGTTCTTCAACTTGTCTGTATTATAACATTTTATAGACAATACAGCAAATCACCCTGACAGCTCAAAAAAAGCATTATTTTTTATGGGGAAATTAAAGATTTTATGGCATATGGGCAAGAAAAAAAATGAAAATTTTATATTTTTTTAATATTTTCAGTCAGTGTATACATCAACCAGCTTAAGAATATCTAGAAAAAACAAGCCCTTTTTCCAGTTGAAAGTACCCCGGGATAGCTACAAAAAAGTTGCAAAATAAACGATTTTTCACGATTCCATCCAGTACAATAAGATTAGAAAAAGTAGTAAATCTGACGTATACGGAATTAGTAGTAAAACCGGTGTCAACATCCCAGGTTGGCGGTGCAGATGCAGTGGTAAAAATAACGTTCGTCAGAAATACCACCACAGGAGGAAGAAAACATGAGTAAAGAATACGGCTATACCAGAATCAGTACACCGAAGCAGAATATCGACAGGCAGGTGAGAAATATCCTTGCAGCACATCCACAGGCACACATGATTAAAGAAGTATTTACCGGAACGAAATTCCAGGGAAGAAAGGAGCTGGACAAGCTTTTACGGACTGTGAAGCCTGGTGATACGATCATCTTTGATTCCGTCAGCCGAATGTCCCGTAATGCAGAGGAAGGCTTCCTACTGTACCAGGATCTTTTCAATCAGGGCATTAACCTGGTGTTCCTGAAAGAGCCACACATCAACACAGACACGTACAAAAGGGCTTTACAGGGCGGTATTCCGACCACAGGAACCAACGTGGACTTTATCCTGGATGGCGTGAACAAGTATCTCCTGGCATTGGCAAAGGAGCAGATCAGGCTTGCATTCGAACAGGCCGAGAAGGAAGTGCAGGACTTACACCAGAGAACCGCAGAGGGGATCGAGACGGCCAGGTTAGCAGGTAAGCAGATCGGCCAGAAGCCCGGAACACGTCTGGTTACGAAAAAGTCCGTGGCCGCGAAAGAGATCATCCTGAAACATAACAAAGCCTTCGGTGGATCACTAAACGACATCGAGACGATCCGACAGGCTGGGATCACCAGAAAAACGTTCTACAAGTATAAGAAAGAACTACTGTCAAATACTGTTGCTTAAATCCAACGTACGGGAGAAATAAGCCTCTGTTTTCGAAGCAGTCAAAGAAGTGTAGGCCAGGAGATGCAGCGACCAGATTTGAGCCATACAGTGTGATTTGCTCCTTACCTGCACGGGTACTGCCTCATGAATCACTACAAAGATACAAAGAAACGAAATGCCTAGACAGCTTATTACGGTTGTCCAAGCATTTTTTGTTATCGATTATGTTATGGCTCAAGATCAGAAAAAATGAGCTGTATGTTGGATATTCAGGAGTATCCAGATTTGGATGAAATACTGCCTACGGCCCCGAAAATCATTTGTTGTATCTGGAAGAAACAACGATACGGAGACATTTGAAATGATGTTATCGTACGCGCGCGGGCAGTGTTGAAGTCCTGCTGGTTTGTCTGTTTATCCGCTGTAAGTTTCCAACATGTTACTACAAAATATCCGCAGAAATCCTTTACTACATACGAGAAAATCATCATTTGCGAAATTTTTGCACTCTCTAAGGCTTGCAAAAAAATTTCGCATTCCATCAAAACTCATTAAAAAATCACGATCATCTTCTCTCGTATTCACCTCTATAAGCTCTGGTCTGTGTCTGATGGAACATACTTACAAACATCCTGTATCTCACAGTTCAAAATCCGGCAGAGATCATTTAATGTTGTTGTGTTCACTGGCTTATTTTTCCGCAGTTTATCAATGGTAGCACTTGAAACATGATACCTGTTAATAAGCGTATATGTGGATTCTGATGATTTCTTTAATGTATCCCAGAATGGACTATAAACTATCAACGCGACCTCTCCCTTCTGTATTTCAGAATACGGGATAGTCTTATTGTTGACTATAGTCATTAAAATAACTATAATATAGTAAAATTATTTCATTCCAAGGAGGATCACAGAATCATGGATATCATAGATCAGCTTTACAACTCACATGTAAGCACAGCCGCACTGAATACTCTGGATCAGTACCGGGCACATAAGGATCAAGCTTTACAAGGTTATCATACTCTTAAAGAACAGCTCACAGACGATCAGGCGGCTACTCTCGATCAAGTCATGGATGAGAACCTTAATCTTCTGGCAGACGAGTTGGAGCAGAATTTCAGAAACGGCTTCTGTCTTGGAGTGAAGATGATGTGTGAAGTGTTCGGAAAATAAAGGATCAGCTAACTGCTTCGGGTCCGTAACATCCTTTACAGAATCCCTGATCTTACCAATGGCCTCAGCCCCTTTATTCATGGCAAGATCCTGAAGATTATCCTTCAAATCACCACTGGCATTACTTAATTCCGGGAACTGCTGAATCAGATCTGCCATATCAGAATTCTGGAATGTACCGTTTGTTACGGACTCCATAGCAGACTGGATATTCTTCATGTCAGACTGGAAGTTATCTGTTACAGTATCAATGTCAGTGGCAGTATCTTCTATGGAATTCTTGAACTTAGAAGCGAATGTGGCAGATTCCTCTGGAGTTTTCTTCTTAGCTTCCTGTGCTGCCTCGAAGTTTTTCTTAGTGGTTTCCTCATCCCATTTCATCTGCTTAGGATTATAGTTGTTGTCCTGGAGATAATCCCAGAAGTTCTCAAGCTCTTCATCCGTTTTACCTTTGAAGAAATCAGACTGGCCAAGACCATCCTTACCGAATATGTCCTCAAGATTCTCCTTAATACCTTCCAGATTCTTCGCGTCAGGATCTGCTATAGACATGATACTATCCTTGAGATCATCCGCAGTGAGTCCGGCATTATTCATTGCATCTTTAAGACCGTCCGTATCATCAATCATTTTCTGGATAGCATCTGTACCACCGGATTTACCTGCGGCAATGAGTTTATCCTTCAGATCTGAGAATTGAGAGAGTGCAAAGATGTTATTCATCTTGTCGGAAGTGGCTGTGGTAGAATCTGTAGAATCCAGATATTTCTGTACAACAGCATCAGCAGAAGCAACAGTATCTTTGAATTTCTCATCAATGAGAGATCCATCATCGTTCTTCATGCTCTTGGCAGTATCAGAGATCTCTGTTACCTTATCAGCAACATCTGATTCCAAACTGTCAATCTTTTTCTTTGTGCTATCCAAACCTTTCTGTTCAATCCAGCTTGGTTCTCTACCTTCATCCGCAATTTTCTGAACACGATCTTTGTACTCAGATTTAAGCTGATTTAAATAATCAATCATTTCAGAAGCTTCATCCAGATCGTTGATTGAAGTTTTATCTTGATTATCGTAAGCTTCCTTTTTATAGTTCTTCTGGTATCCTTTTTTCTCAAGTTTCGTTTTTGCATCATTGGCTGCCTTCAGCTTAGATACGTCTACAGACTTTTCTTTTATAGCCACCTGAGAATCAAGAAGATTATTTTCTTCCTGAAGCTGACTCAGTTCTGCCTTTTCGTCAGTTGACTTATTTTCTTTAGCCCGGAGTTCGTAAATGCGTTCCTGGTTAGAATCTCTTTGAGACTGTAACGATTCCAGTTCGGACTGGTTATTCGCATATTCCTGTGTGGACTGAGAATAATGTTTGTCCGCCATTCCTTTAGTAAGAGTGAATTTATCGTTTAAGAAATGGAACCCGGCAACACCAGCAGCGATTGTTCCAACAACAGCAAGCGCCGGGAGGATAGAACCAAGGAAAGAGAGAAGGCCGGATCCAGCAGTGGCGATACTTTCTCCGATTCCAGTTAATCCACCAGCAAGACCACTAATTCCGGCAGAGAGTGCACCTTTGAAACCTTTTGAAGCAGTGCCTTTAGCTATAGCTTTTTTGATTTCGTCTCCAGTAGCTTCTGTAAATAAGTCTGAGAAAATTTCTGTAATTCCATCAGTAATTATAGAACTACCATCTTTATTAGTGTTTAAACGTCCGAACCACTTGCCAGCAGTATTAAGATCCATTCCGCCAAGGGCTTCTTTTAATTTAGTAGTATCCTTAGAATTTATTACCTTTTTAAGATTTCCGATTTTACTTAATGACTATAGTATGATAAAATTGATAATACAATAATAGTAATAAAAAGGAGGAATACTGTATGCTTATTAAGTGTCCTGAATGTGGCAAAGATGTTTCTGATAAGGCTCCTGCATGCATTCACTGTGGATTTCCTTTGAATAATATACATAAAGAAAATATTTGTTTAGTCGATGGCATGGAATATGATATGACACATTTTAAAGAACTATATAATTCATTGTCAAAAGAAGCTAAAGAGGGATTTTATAAAAAAAATATAATACATTTTAATAACCCAAAACAGCTATATGATATTAATTGCCCTGAAGAATATTTGGACCTAATAAAGATTACTAACAAAATAGAAAGATCCATTCGCGAACACTTTAATTGGTGGGGCAAAAATAACAATGCTCATCTCGCCTACAAGTTCATTACAACCTGTATCGACCACAACTTCCAATACTTCGAATTCAACACCGCCGATATTCCAGATCCATCCAAAACAGTTCGCTGTCCAAAGTGCGGATCAACGTCGGTGACAACTCAGGAGAGAGGTTACAGTATTATGTGGGGAGTGTTAGGATCAACCAAAAAGAAGAACCTGTGTCAGAAGTGTGGCTATACCTGGTGGCCGGGTGCGAGAAAGTGAATGATTATTTCACCGGAATGTCTGCTACCATATCAGTGAACATTTTCGGTGCTTCTTCATTCAAGCGGATATTTACTTTTGATATTACGAATCTGTAATCAAAACTGGATGTGCAGAAATCTCCTTTCTTTATCTCATTTTTCGTAAAAAGTGTAATCAAGTGTAATCAAAGTCAAAATGCTGAAACCATTGATTTTACTGGATTTCTGGCATGTTACACACGGGTTCGATTCCCGTACTGGCTATTCTAAAAAGCAGTTAGAATTATTCTAACTGTTTTTTTCGTTATTCTGAAAATAATAAAAAAACAGGAAGCATAAAAAAGTCCCTCATTCTTCAGATGCTCCCTATCACATTCATCTCGTATAATGATATCTGCAAGCCAGTATATAAACATTTTCATCATCTATCTGATAAATCAGCCGGTCCTTATCATTAATACGTCTTGACCAGAAACCTGCCAAATTTCCTGTCAAGGGTTCCGGTTTACCGATCCCCTGATTGCCATTCCTGCATATATCCTCTATCAGCGCATTGATCTTCTTCAGTGTCTTTTTATCTTCGGTCTCCCAGTAAACATAGTCTTCCCATCCGTTCTGCGTGAATACCTTATTCATCATTCAACCTCTTTCAACTTATGAATACCTGCTTTTCCTTCCTGTAACTGTTTCTTTGATTCCATAATCCAGTCATAATTTGCGCGATCTTCCATAAGATAAAGATTTTCCATAAGATTGTTGTAGGATTCTTCCGACATCATCACCACATTTCTGTTGTTTTTACGAGTAACGATCATGGTTTCATAGTCATCTGTAACCTTATCCATATAATTTTTCATATTTTCCAGTAAATTCGTATAATTTACCGCTAACATATACGCCCTCCTTTTCTGTACAGTATTCTGTACTTTTATTATACGTACATTATATACAGCTGTCAATAATCTATACAAAACATGGATTTTTTTGCATTTTTTTATTTTCTGTTTTATAATTTTCCCTGAAAAAATACTTATGATAAGGGGTGACTTCTCATGCATCACAAACTTTCTTTTCGCAGAAAACTGCAGGCGTTTTTTCTTTCGCTGCTGCTTGTTCTGCTGACAGCCGCAGGAGTTCCCTCTGCTGCTTATACAGCTGAGGCTGCTTCTGCTGACACGACAATGGCTGTCCATTTTCTGGATGTGGGACAGGGACTTTCGCTCCTGGTACAGTCGCGGGGAGAGAATCTTCTGTATGACGGCGGTGACCGGGGACATTCCAGTTTCGTGGTTTCGTATCTGCAGAAACAGAATATTTCTACCATCGACTATATGATCTCCTCCCATTATGATGAGGATCATGTGGCTGGTCTCGTAGGATGTCTGGACAGTTTTTCCGTAAAAAATGTGATCGGCGCGGATTATGTGCAGGATACGAAGATCTATCAGTCTTTCGAGAACAGTGTTGCCTCTCAGGGACTGACTGTGCAGCATCCGGAACCAGGAACGGATTTCGCCTTCGGAAGCGGGAAATTTACGGTTCTTTCTCCCCAGTCTATCAGCAGCAATGATAACGATAATTCTGTTGCGATCCGCCTGGAAAACGGAAGCAATCATTTCCTGTTTACGGGAGATGCGGAGTCTGCCGGTGAGGAAGCGATCTGTAATCTGGGACTGGATCTTTCCTGCGATGTGATCGTTCCGGGGCATCATGGTTCTGCCACTGCTACTACCTGGGATCTGCTCCAGGAGACAGTTCCGGAATATGCAGTGATCAGCTGTGGCGCCGGTAATTCCTACGGGCATCCGCATAAGGATACTATGGACAAACTTGCCGATATGGGAATCCAGGTGTTTCGTACGGATGAGCAGGGTACGGTTATCGCGGTCAGTGACGGAAATAATATTGAATGGAACCAGAGTCCGTGTAATGATTATTCTGCAGGTGATGAATCGGATACCGGTACGCAGCCTTCTTCTGCTTATGATAATTCCGGTGCATCCGGCTATGATTCTTCCGATGGGGCGGCTTCGGATTCTCAGGCTGAAGTGCAGGCTGATCCGGAACCGGTCGGGGATATGGTATGGATCTCTGCTACCGGAAGCAAGTATCACCGAATCCCCAACTGCGGAAATATGAACCCGGATAATGCTACGGAGATGACGCGCGCGCAGGCGGAAGCTGCGGGGTATGGGGCTTGTAAGAAGTGTTATTAAAAACGGCAATGTGTTTCGAACATGCTGAATGTCATGCGGCATTGATATACTATGGATAATTTTTAAGAATATTATTTAAGGACAGCTGTATCATACATTGATATGATATGGCTGTCCTTTTCTTTATGTATCTTATTATTTTCTCTTCTGTAGGGTCCTGGCTTATGCCCGGATAGATTTCGACTCTGTTGGAATTGTTCCTACATCATTTTTCAATATCCTCCGCCGGTTCGGCCGGTACGAAGACTCTCTTCTTTTCCTTCTTCTCTTTTTTTGCGGCTTTAGCCCGCTCGGTAGCTTCCCGGCAGAATTCCATCTGGGAATTTATCAGGGTTTTTCCACGTTTGTCCTGCTTCTCGTACAAGCCGGAGGATTTAAGGATATGCGCTTTTACATTGTCACGGAATTCCAGATCCAGCACATGTTTGATCTCGTCCTTGATTCCCTCATCTTCCACAGGGAAAACGATCTCCACACGACGATCAAGATTACGTGGCATCCAGTCTGCACTTCCCATGTAGATCTCATCGGAACCACCATTATGGAAATAGAAAATCCGGCTGTGCTCCAGGAAATTGCCGACAATGGAACGCACATGGATATTTTCACTGATACCCGGAATGCCCACCTTCAGACAGCAGATACCACGAACCAGAAGATCGATCTTTACACCGCAGGAAGAAGCGTAATACAGTGCCGCCATGATCGCAGGGTCACACAGGGAATTCATCTTCGCCACAATGTGGGCCTCTTCTCCGTCTTTCGCATGCTGTGCTTCTCTCTCGATCATTTTTACAAAACGGTCTTTCATCCAGATGGGCGCAACGATCAGACGGTTCCAGCGTTTCGGCTCGGAATATCCGGAAAGCATGTTAAAGACAGCCGTTGCATCCTCACCAAACCGCTCATCACAGGTAAAAATACCGCAGTCTGTATAAAGTTTGGCTGTGGAATCGTTATAGTTTCCGGTTGCCAGATGGACATATCGGCGGATTCCGTTTTCTTCTCTTCGCACAACAAGGGTGATCTTGCTGTGTGTCTTCAGTCCTACCAGACCATAAATTACATGACAGCCTGCTTTTTCCAGCATTTTGGCCCAGACGATATTGTTTTCCTCGTCAAAACGTGCTTTCAGCTCCACAAGAACAGAAACCTGCTTGCCGTTTTCTGCTGCCTGAGCCAGCGCTGCAATGATGGGGGAATTGCCGCTGACACGATACAGTGTCTGCTTGATTGCCAGTACATCCGGATCTTTTGCCGCCTGGCGCACAAAATTCACCACCGGATCAAAACTCATATATGGATGATGCAGGAACACATCCCCTTCCCGGATCACCTGGAAAATGTCTTTATCATTCTGAAATGCCGGTACTGCTGCCGGTTTGTACTTCGGCTCCTTGAACTGATCATATCCATCGATACCATAAACCTTCATCAGCATGGTCAGATCCAGCGGTCCGTTGATAAAAAAGATGTCATCTCCGTGAACCTGAAATTCCATTTTCAAAATATCCAGAAGCCTCGGGTCCATCTTATCTTCCACTTCCAGACGGATCACTTCGCCCCACTGACGCTTTTTCAGCTGTTTCTGGATCTCCACCAGAAGATCCTCCGCCTCATCCTCATCGATGGAAAGATCTGCATTACGCATGATCCGGTACGGATGTGCACAGATCACATCGTAGCTTAAAAACAGTTTGTCAATGTTCCGCTCAATGATCTGCTCCAGAAGCGTTACGGTTGTATGACCTTTTTTTTCGGAAGGGATGATCACCACTCTCGGAAGCACGGAAGGCACCTGCACGGTGGCAAAATCTATCTCTTCTTTTCCTTTTTTGGTATCTTTTCTGGAAAGAAGTGCTCCGATGTTCAGTGTCTTGTTACGGATCAGCGGAAATGGTCTGGAAGAATCCATTGCCATGGGTGTCAGAACCGGATATACATTATCCTCAAAATACCGGTCTACAAATTCCTTCTGTTTCTCAGAAAATGCCTCATGCTCAAAGATCACATGAAGTCCTGCTTTTTCAAGGGCAGGAACCAGAGACCGGTTTAATGTACTGTACTGTACGTGAACCAGATCATGGGTCTGCTGGCTGATGGCTTTCAGCTGCTCTTTGGCTGTCATTCCCGCAATGTCCGTTTTTTTGTACCCTACATGAACCTGGTCTTTCAGGGATGCCACACGGACCATATAAAATTCATCCAGATTGGATGAGGTAATACTCAAAAATTTCAGTCTCTCAAACAGAGGCAGATTTTTGTCCCTGGCCTCACTGAGTACGCGGTCGTCAAATTTGATCCAGCTCAGCTCTCTGTTTACAAAATATTCCGGTTTGTCAAATTCCTTAAATTTCATACAAAAACCTCCTCCGTTATCTTCTTCCTTTCCGTCTCATTACAAGCCGGATGCCAAACACCTCTTCAAAAAATTCCTTTTTATCTTTCAGAAGACCCAGTTCCAGGGAAACATCTTTCGCAGAATCCACTACCAGATAAAGAATTCTGTCCTTCAATGTTACATTGAGAGCTTTTACCTTCTGGTAATGGCTTCTGTCCATGGCATTGGCCAGACGGAGAATTGCTGTCAGCTTCGCTGTCAGGAGATAATTTTCCCTGTTCATGGAAGTTTCACGGTTGATCTCTTCATAGCAGCCGAATTCTCTGGTATTATACCGCACCGCACTTGCGATCACCTGCCGTTCCTCTGTGGAAAGGCCAATGATCTCCGTAGCCATGATGATACGGTAGGAACATTCTGCAACATCACTCATACTGATATATTTTCCGCAGTCATGAAGAAGAACCGCGATCTGCAGAAGAAGGCGTTCACGTTTTCCCATGCCGTGGATCTTTTTTGTACTGTCAAAAATATCCAGTGCCAGATCGGTGGTTCCTGCAATGTGATTCTTTCCGCTGGAATACCTTTTGGCAATATTTGCGGACGCCACCAGGATATCATTTTCAAAATTGTGGGCGCTTTTCAGATATTTGTTTTTTTCTGCATAATCATAGGCAATTCCATCCAAAAGAGAAACACCGGGGATCCACAGTGCTTCCGCCTGAAAAATTTCTATGAAATTTCGGATAATAACCATGTTCGGCACGATCAGGGAAGCATATTCCGGTTCCAGTTCCATGGATTCCGCAAGATCATAATCTGACATGTTTACGATGGTCTCGTATTTCTTCAGGAATTCTTCCTTTGTGATCATATTCTCCCCGGATCTGTCCTGAAAAATCGTATCTGTGAGAAAATCTCCCATCAGGATCAGATTGGAAATTTCTTTATCCTTAAGATAGAGCCGCTGGAAACACATCAGATCGTTGCGGATAAATTCCTCCACCAGCCGGTCATAATGTGGAGTTGTTTTCTCCAGTTCTTTTAACCGTTCACGGATACGAAGACTTCCCATTCGGATACTCTGGGTCAGCACCAGCGCATCTTTGTCAAAGAGGGAAATCTGCAGGTTTCCACCTCCGATATCCAGAATTGCCGTGCCTTTCTGAATGGCTTTTTTGAAGCCGGATTCAATGGCCGCAATGGATTTATATCCCAGAAAATGCTGCTCCGCATTGCTTAAGATCTCCACACGGATCCCGGTTCTCTGGAAAATCTGTTCCAGAATAATCACCGGATTCTCCAGTTCTCGCAGGGAGCTTGTGGCACACGCACGCCAGCTTTCCACCCCAAAGTCAGCCATCATGCGTTTAAAATCATCAAGGATCCCGCAGAGTTCATCCACAGTCTCCATCTCAAGCCGTCCTGCCGCGTAAGTTCCCCGTCCCAGTTCCAGCTGGTAACGGACATCATTGATCTCCCTAAAGCCGGTCCGCTTTGACATTTCAAAAATCTTCATGCTGACTTCATAGGATCCTATATCAATTGCCGCAAAGGTTGTCACCGCCATAGTTCATCATCCTTTCCCCCAATACACAGGTGGACTATTTTCTCTTTTCTTCCTCTGTTCCCACAATGTAATCAATAAACTGCTGTGCGGCACGTCCGGTCAGTCCGCCATGAGAAAGTTCCCACTGGTTGGCTTTCAGAAGAAGCTCATCCTCCGGCATGGTAACGCCATAACGGGCTGCCAGTGTGCGGACGATCTCCTGGAACTGTTTTTTGTCCGGTTTGCCAAAATAGATACGGACTCCAAAACGATATACCAGGGAAAGTTTCTCCTGTACGGTATCGGAAGAATGCAGATCGTCTTCATCTGCGATCTCCAGCTTGTCTGCCGCACGCTCACGCACAAGATTACGTCGGTTACTTGTTGCATAGATCAGGACATTGTCCGGTTTTTTCTCAAGACCGCCCTCGATCACTGCTTTCAGATATTTATATTCAATCTCAAATTCCTCAAAGGAAAGATCATCCATATAAATAATAAAACGATAGTTACGGTTTTTGATCTGGGCGATCACTTCATTGAGATCCTGGAACTGATGCTTGTAGGCCTCAATGATGCGAAGACCCTGATCATAATACTGGTTCAGGATACCCTTGATACTGGAAGATTTACCGGTTCCCGCATCACCAAAGAGCAGACAGTTGTTTGCCTTTCTTCCCTGCACAAAGGCCTCTGTGTTTTCGATGAGTTTTTTCTTGGCGATCTCGTAGCCTACCAGGTCATCGATCTTCACATGTGCGATCCTTGTGATCGGCTGGATTTCTACTTTGCCATTTTCATCATGGCCGATACGGAATGCTTTGTGAAGACCCAGCTTACCTACACCAAAATCCTTGTAAAAAGATACCATATCATCCATGAACTCTTCTGTTGTGGCAGCTGCTGCCAGTGTTTTGCTCATCTGGCAGATACGGTCACGGATTCTGGTATTAAAGAGCTTGCTGTTCTCATCCGGTGTCTGATAATCACAGATCACTTTACAGCATACCGTTCCAAACACTCTGTCAAATACTGTGATATCAAAATCATACAGTTCCTTGAATATCTGAAAATCATTCTTTGCCAGGTCATTGATGCTGCCTTTGATAGCCCCACGGATCTCGCTTGCCATGCTGAAGGCATTCTCGTGATTTACCAGAAGAAATGTAAGATATGTATGCCAGATATTTCCGGAAAATCCATACATTCCCGCCAGTTCCACCAGCCCGTTGATGCTTTTGAAAAACTGGTCTTCTTTTGCCTTCAGAGCTTCTTCATCAGATTCATAAAGATTGATAAGCTCTGCCATATTGTTCAGTATCTCACCGTCCGAAAATCCACGGTAAAGGATACATTCCTGAATTCTTGCCAACATAATAAATAACTCCTCTGTATCTTAATAATTTCCAAGAACACGGAGAACATTCGCCTCCGCCTCAATTCCTCTTAACGCATTTTCCACAGCGCTTTCACCAAGTTTTCCTGTAAAGTCCACGAAGAAACGGTATTCCCAGGATTTTCCCGGGATGGGACGGGATTCGATCTTAGTCATGTTCAGCCCGTTGTAGATAATGTGGGAAAGCATGTTGTAAAGGGTTCCGCTTTCATGAGGCAGCTCAAAACAGATGCTGATCTTTCCGGCTTTTTCCTCGTACTCCGGCTTCCGGCTTACAATGATGAAGCGTGTGGAGTTTGCTTTTTCCCGGCAGATGTTTTCCGCAAGGACCTTAAGGCCGAATACCTCGCCTGCCTCACGGCTTGCGATGGCTGCCACACCTTTATCTCCCACTTCGCTGACCTTTTTGGCTGCGCCTGCGGTGTTTTCCACTTCTTTCTTTTTCCAGGACGGGTACTCTTCCAGAAAGGCTTTGCACTGAGCAAGTCCCTGTGGATGGGAGCAGACTTCCCTGATATCTTCCACCGTTGCATCCGGCATTCCAAGAAGCACATGATCCACACGGATGATCTGCTCACCTACGATATAAAGTTTGTATTCCATGAGAAGGTCGTAGATATCAGCCACGATACCTGCGGTGGAATTCTCGATGGGAAGTACCGCATAGTCTGCTTTTCCGTGGGTTACATCCTCCATGGCTGTACGCCAGGTTTTTACGTGATAGCTTTCGATGTTTTTCCCAAAGTACTGGCGCATGGCTGCATAGCTGTAGGCTCCCTCGACTCCCTGGAATACAACGGTTGCATTTTCAAGGGGAACATGCTTTACAGTTGTAAAATTACGCTCTCCGTAAATCCCATGTTCTGTAAGCAGCTGATACTGTCTCTTACGGCTGATGGCCATGATCTGGCGGAAAAGCTCCTGCACGCCAAGGCTGTTAAAATCTCCGTGAGCTTTTTCTTTCAGGGTATGGATCTTCTGGCTCTCACGTGCCGGATCCAGTA
>UMJF01031986.1_pt1 | contig 16046 bp, 10 predicted proteins | sample 1966001 | NCBI WGS metagenome assembly UMJF01 (sample SAMEA4836145, study PRJEB28245) | human gut metagenome | biome: gut microbiome; material: fecal sample | place: Denmark | collected 2008 | reverse complement strand
CTTAAAATCCCTTGGCCAGTAATGGCTGTGCGGGTTCGAGTCCCGCTCGCGGCACCTTAAAGTTTTTCCTTATGAAAAAATTTGCTTACATCCTCATTTTATTCATTACGCTGGTCTTAACATCATGTGGTGTTAGCAGTGGGCATTTCAAGTTTGAAGGCAAATTTCTCAATATGAATCAAGGCGAGTTTTATGTATACAGTCCTGACGGGGGCTTCGAAGGCGTTGACACCATCAAGGTAGAAGGCGGCCGTTTCACTTTCGAAACCGAATGTAAGGAAGATTTTACCATTATGCTTGTTTTCCCTAATTTCTCTGAGCAGCCTATCTTCGCAAAATCGGGCAAATCAGTAGAGATCAAGGCAGATGCTTCGCACCTTAAGGAAATGGAGGTAAGCGGAACCGAGGATAACGAACTGATGACAAAATTCCGCCAGAACATCCTGAAAGATACGCCACCTGAGGCTAAAAAGCATGCTGAAGACTTCGTCAGAGAACATCCGAATTCTGTGTGCAGCATCTATCTGATCAGAAAATACTTCATCACTTCTACACAACCTGATTACCGCAAGGCGCTCTCACTCATCAATATCGTAGAGAAGGAACAGCCTAAAAACGGACAGTTGGCTAAGATGAAGCAGTTGGCAGAAACCATGAAGAATGTAGGCACCGGTGCAACCCTGCCTTCATTTACAGCATACGATATCAACGGAAAACTCGTTTCTAGTACAGAAATGAGCAGCGCTCCGGTTGCCGTAATCTACACCTGGGCTACCTATAACTATGACAGCCAGGACATGCAGCGCGAACTGAAGAGCCGGCAGAAAAAATCGAACGGCAAGCTTAAGCTGATGGCTTTCTGTCTGGATGCCAGCAAGAGCGAATGCAAGAACAACATCAAGCGCGACTCTATCGCATGCCCTATCATCTGCAACGGCGAAATGCTGGAAGACAAGACCTTGAAGAAGTTGGGATTGGAAAACCTTCCTGACAACATCATACTTCAAAATGGTAAAATCATCGCCCGAGGCATGAAAAAGCAAGAGCTTTACAATAAGCTCGACCAACTGCTAAAATAAATACTTTCGAGCTAGTCAAGAACCCATAAAAAGCACGCCTATATGTTAGTAAAGACATATTGTGCAGCAGTTAACGGACTAGAAGTAACTACTGTAACCGTAGAAGTAAGCCTCAACAGAGGCGTCATGTACCACCTCACAGGCTTAGGCGACGAGGCGGTCAAAGAGAGCCGTAACCGAATTTCAGCAGCTCTCCAGTATAGCGGCTTCAAATTTCCGATAGCCGACATCACTATCAATCTGGCTCCAGCTGACCTCAGGAAAGAGGGCAGCAGTTTCGACTTGCCGCTTGCAATCGGACTTCTAGGCGCCAACAACAACATTCCCGAAGATCATCTGAAAGAGTACATGATGGTAGGCGAGCTGAGCCTTGACGGTACGCTCCAGCCTATCAAAGGTGCCCTACCGATAGCCATCAGAGCAAGAGCAGAGCACTTTAAGGGACTGATTGTGCCGGAACAGAACGCTCGGGAAGCGGCTGTCGTAAACAACCTTGAGGTTTACGGCATGAAAACGCTTTTCGAAGTCATACAATTCATGAGCGACAGAAGCAATCCTTCTCCTACAATCGTTGACACCCGCAAGGAATTTTACGAAAACCAGACACATTGTGAATACGATTATGCCGACGTCCGCGGTCAAGAGAACGTGAAAAGAGCGCTCGAAGTGGCTGCGGCTGGCGGACACAACCTGATTATGGTAGGTCCTCCAGGTTCCGGAAAGTCGATGATGGCAAAACGTTTGCCGTCCATTCTTCCTCCCCTCACGCTATCTGAGAGTCTGGAAACAACACAGATTCACTCCATTGCAGGCAAACTGGGCAAGAATGTATCACTCATTTCCCAACGCCCGTTCCGGTCTCCTCACCATACCATCTCTCAAGTGGCTCTGGTAGGCGGAGGAACTTCACCACAACCGGGAGAAATATCGCTCGCCCATAATGGCGTTCTGTTCTGCGATGAACTTCCGGAGTTCAATAAAACCACTCTGGAAGTACTCCGCCAGCCATTGGAAGACCGCCATATCAACATCAGCAGAGCGAAATATTCTACAGATTACCCATGTTCATTCATGTTTGTGGCAAGTATGAACCCTTGCCCATGCGGATATTATGGTGATCCGACACATCGCTGTGTCTGCACGCCAGGCCAGATTCAAAGATACATGAACAAGATTTCGGGTCCGTTACTCGACCGCATCGACATCCAATGCGAAATCAGTCCCGTTCCTTTCCAGGACATATCGAAGGCAGCACCAGGTGAGCCAAGTGCCAAGATCAGAGAAAGAGTCATCAAGGCAAGAGAAGTTCAAGCCGAAAGATTCAAAGATTATAAAGGCATCCATTGCAATGCCCAGATGACCGAAAGAATGATTCATCAGTTTGCCGAACCCGACGAACAAGGTATCGAACTGCTCCGAATGGCAATGGAGAAGCTTTCTTTGTCAGCCAGAGCCTATAACAGAATACTGAAAGTGGCACGAACCATTGCTGATTTGGCAGGAAGTGAACAGATTAAGCCTGACCATATAGCAGAAGCCGTGGGATACAGAACCCTCGACAGAGGCGATTGGGCAGAAAGAGGACATTTATAATCATAAAGAAGATATATGCAAAAGGACAAAAATCACTAATTCTAATAAAAATTATCCCATATCGGATAAAAAATGCATTACCTTTGCAACCGTAAAAAGAACGCTAGCACAACGCTAGTTTAATTATTAACAACAAAACCATTAAGATTATGGATTGCATTTTTTAAATTACAGACGCAGTAAAGAAGATTGGTTTCGTAATTCTTCTTGCAGAGTTAGCCGTTATCGCCTATATGAACGTAATGTAAGAAATCTCTCTATAGATAAAAATATATAAGGAGGAAGTTTTCTACATACTAAGGTAATTAGATTGTAAAAGGTCAACAACATAAGTTGTCAGAACGAATAAGTTCTTAGAAAAAGTAAATGATAATAATTAGGTACAGTCCTATCAGGGAGGAGTCTGATGGCAATGTACAAGATGGGAGGCTCTTGCAGAGATGCGAAGGGCCTTTTTTTTGTATCCTGCCCTACGCTATCCTTACTATAAAAACACTAAAGAACCCAGCTTTTTACACCTTATTATATATACAAGTAAGAAAAAGCGACGATAATTCTTTCTTATCTCCAACATTTTTTGTAATTTTGCAGCCAAATAACAAAAATATATTAGCTAATATGGAACAAAAGAACTTTAAACGTACTACCGTGACTGCGGCTTTGCCTTATGCCAACGGTGGTGTGCACATCGGTCACCTGGCAGGTGTATACGTGCCAGCCGATATCTATGTTCGCTATCTCCGCCTCAAGAAGCAGGATGTTGTCTTCATCGGCGGTAGCGATGAGCATGGTGTACCTGTTACTATCCGTGCCAAGAAAGAGGGAATTACCGTACAGGAGGTGGTTGATCGCTATCATAACCTCATCAAGAAGAGTTTCGAGGACTTCGGTATCTCTTTTGATATTTACAGCCGTACCACTTCGCCTACTCACAATAAGTTTGCTTCAGACTTCTTCCGCACACTCTATGACAAGGGTGTATTGGAAGAAAAGGTAGAGGAGCAGTTCTGCGACGAGGTAACAGGCGAATTCCTTACCGACCGTAATATCGTGGGTACTTGTCCTCGCTGTGGTGCAGAGGGTGCTTATGGCGACCAATGCGAGAAATGTGGTGCTACCCTCTCTCCTGAGGAGCTCATCAACCCTACCAACAAGAACAACCCTGGTCATGGTCTCGTAAAGAAGCCTACCAAGAACTGGTATCTTCCATTGAACAAGTATCAGGATTGGTTGAAGAAGTGGATTCTGGAAGGCCACAAAGAGTGGCGTACCAATGTTTACGGCCAATGCAAGAGCTGGTTGGATATGGATCTTCAGCCACGTGCGATGACACGCGACTTGGATTGGGGTATTCCTGTTCCAGTAGAGGGTGCAGATGGAAAGGTGCTCTACGTTTGGTTCGATGCACCTATCGGTTACATCTCAAATACCAAGGAGCTTTGCGATGCTCATCCAGAAAAGTGGGGAACATGGCAGAAGTGGTGGCAGGATCCTGAAACTCGTCTTGTTCACTTCATCGGTAAGGACAATATCGTGTTCCACTGCATCATCTTCCCTACTATGCTGAAGGCTCACGGCGACTATATCTTGCCAGACAACGTACCAGCCAACGAGTTCCTGAACCTGGAGGATGATAAGATTTCAACATCCCGCAACTGGGCTGTATGGTTGCACGAGTATCTCGTAGATTTGCCAGGCAAGCAGGATGTATTGCGCTATGTATTGACAGCCAATGCGCCTGAGACCAAGGACAACAACTTTACCTGGAAGGATTTCCAGGAGCGCAACAACTCTGAGTTGGTTGCCGTTTACGGTAACTTCGTAAACCGTGCCCTCCAGCTCACCAAGAAGTATTGGGGCGGCGTAGTTCCTGCCTGTGGTGAATTGCAGGAGGTAGATGAGAAGGCTATCGCTGAGTTCAAGGACGTGAAGGAGAAGGTAGAGCAGTATCTCAACGTATTCAAGTTCCGCGAGGCTCAGAAAGAGGCAATGAACCTGGCTCGCATCGGTAACAGATACATCACAGAGTGTGAGCCTTGGAAGGTTTGGAAGACCGATCCTAAGCGTGTGGAGACCATCCTAAACATCTCCCTGCAGTTGGTTGCCAACCTCGCTATCGCCTTCGAGCCATTCTTGCCATTCTCTTCTGAGAAACTCCGCAAGATGATCAATATGCCTAACTTCGAGTGGACTCAGCTCGGCAGCACAGATTTGCTCAAGGCTGGTACCCAGCTCGGTGAGCCAGAATTGCTCTTCGAGAAGATTGAGGATGAGGTTATCGAAAGACAGCTCCAGAAGCTCGCTGACACCAAGAAGGCCAACGAGGAGGCTTCTTATCAGGCTGCTCCTATCAAGCCAGAGGTTAGCTTCGATGATTTCGAGAAACTCGATATCCGCGTAGGTCACATTCTGAACTGCGAGAAGGTAAAGAAGTCTAAGAAACTCCTGAAGTTCACCATCGACGATGGTTCTGGCGTAGAGCGCACCATCTGCTCAGGTATCGCAGCCTACTATGAGCCAGAGCAGCTGGTCGGCAAGGACGTATTGTTCGTAGCCAACTTTGCTCCTCGCAAGATGATGGGCATCGAGAGTCAGGGTATGATTCTGAGTGCAGTCAACTTCGACGGCTCATTGAACGTAACTTCTCTCCTTGGCAAGGTTAAGCCAGGAAGCCAGGTTGGATAAAGAATCATAGAATCATCTGATTATCAGATAAGGTAAAAGCCTCAAATCCTTTGCGGATTTGAGGCTTTTCTTATTTCTATCAAAATATTCTTTTATAATGTAAAACGATAACCCACGGTAAAGGTCAGAGCCTTGTTCTTACAGTTATCCCAATCACCCTTGCCAGCCTTCGTCAGGCTCACGTTGTAACGGGCATCCAGAATCACGTTCATATATTCATAGCTCAAGCCCAAAGGAATGGCTACATCCACCTTCTTGGCAGGCCAAGGAGCTTCGGTCTCCTGCATATCCTTATATGTAATAGACCCGTTCTTGTCCTTCTGAAGGTCGGTTTCCTCTCTTTTCACCTTGCCGTCGCCACAAAGGAATCCCACCTGAACGCCTGCATTCACCGACAAGCCCTCTACAAGATAGGCTTTCATCATGAGCGGTACCTGGATATAATCGAGGTTCACATGATGATTCTTAATACCTGTATATTCCCCTTTTTCAGCATTCTCAGTCAACTCACAGTCAGGGAAGCGCATACCCTGTCGGGCATAATAAGCACCCACCGTAATACCCAGGCTATTATTTATGCGATATTCCACATCTACGCCACCCATGAATCCTGCCTGATACTTAGGCTTTAGCGAGATTCCCTCCGAAGTTTCCGGAGGCAACCCGCTCCAGTTAGCCAGAGATACACCAATACGAGGAATTACCGAGAATCTGCCTACCGGATTCTCCACTTCTTGTGCCTTTGCTCCCACAACAGCAAGCAGCAGCACCATCATTATAACTATTTTCTTTTTCATTTCCACAACAGTTTGTATATCATAATAACAAGAAACAAGGGATAATATTGCATCCTACAGCCATTTTTCTCCATAAAAGACCTGTTCTCGCAAAGTGTTAACAAATACAACTCATAGTTTTCTTCCCCTCAACTCACCGTTTTCTGGAGCATAAGTCATAGTTTGCACCATGACAAAGCTGTGTTTATGCCCCAAAAATATAACACGGACAAATTGAATTTGTCCGGTTGTTTGTCCGGCATCTTTATAATTTTCTCATAGTCAGCGATTTATATCATGCCGGACAAATTTGTCCGGACAAATTCAATTTGTCCGTGTTTTTTTCTTGGAAAGAGGCGAGCTTTACAGCCAGCATTCTTACCCCTGTATTCGTCAAAAGTGTGATTTATCACAAAAAAATCGAATAACATGGGGATAAAACGTAATAATGTGAAGAACGGCATCTGCTCTGCCTATTGCACTATCCTCCTCCACCAAGATGTAAGCACCCATCAAATTAAAAATGAACCATCCCTACACGCACTTCCTTGTTTGGATAATCCAGGTGATAGCTCTGCAAGATAGGGTTATACTTCTTGATGGTGAGATACCCACTCTGATAAAGCAATGGTAAAGCAGAAGTCATCTGCTCAGGAGAGACATCGAAATCATCCACCCCTACGGATTTCTGTTCTATATCCATCACCCCCACATGATGTTTGCGTAAAGTGTTGATAATGTATGCAGGAGTACCTGAACTAAACCAATAAGCTGCTACTTCCTTACTTCTCAACGCTTTAACCAGACTAAATGGATTAAACACATCTTCTGATTTTTTACTGAAATGATAACCATCATAATATGAACTCAACTCGGCAACCGTTTCATCAAAAGTTTTTCCCAAAGACTTGGCTAGCAACTCAACATCAGGCTTCATCACCGTCAGTAGTTCTGTCTTGCTGATACCACAGATAGCAGAATACTGATCGAACATGCTGATATTATCCAAATTATTGATCTCGCTAAAGATACTCAACTGAGAGAACTTGGTGATACCCGTGATAAAGGTAAATTCCAGCCAAGGGTCGAGATATTTCAATGGGCTATAGAACTTCCTCATAACCAAGCGCAATGGCATCAAACTTTCCTTCTCATGCACGACATCCAAGAGAGGAGCATCATATTCGTCTATCAAAACGACCACCTTTTGACCCGTCTTCTTATAGGCACGCTTTACCAAAGACTGCAAACGCTGGCTCGGCTGCACCGCCAATTCGTCACGTCCATAGACCTGCTCGTATTCTGAAAGCATGTAGCCCAGCATCTCTTCTAACCCTTCGGGTGTCTGATTTTTGGCAGTACTCATGTCGAAGTGAAGAACAGGATGCTTCACCCATTCTTTCTCATATTCGCCAAGTGCCAAACCATCAAACAGTTCCTTCCTGCCCTCATAATATGCCTGGAGTGTAGAGACAAAAAGCGACTTACCGAATCGTCTTGGACGACTCAGAAACACATATTTAGAACCATTACGCAAGAAATCGACAATATACCTTGTCTTATCTACGTACACATAATTACCCTCTCGTATATCAGAGAACGTTTGCATTCCTACTGGGTATTTTCTTATCTCTTCCATAGCCATATTTCTTTAGACGGTGCGAAGTTACGAATAAAATATCAGATACGCAAATAAAAAGACAAAAAAAAGAGAGGCGAGCTTCACAGCCAGCCTCTCCCGAGAGATTTATAGAAAATGCCACTCATGGCATTCCTATATCGTTGATTAAAAATATTATCTTATTAAAATATTCCATCACAGCGATTACTCACCATAACCCGTATTCTGCTTGATGTTAGGGTTGGCGTTGATCTCTGCCTGCGGAATGGCAGCAATAGCCTTGAAGTAATCACGGTTGAAAGACTGAGCATCCTTGCTCAATGTCTTGTGCCAACCCTTATCAGCTTCACTTGTATAACGGGTGATAGTCTCGTTATTACGCAAAGCATCAAAGTAACGCTGTCCCTCGCCAATCAACTCCTTACGACGCTCAATCAAGATACGCTCAAGTGTGATGTTATCCACTGTAGCCAAAGAAGCCACTGTTGTGGTACGATTCTTTACCAAATCATTCAGATACTCTACAGCCTTAGTCTTGTCATTATTTCTAAATGCACACTCTGCAGCTGTCAAGTAAACCTCAGAAAGACGGATAATTGGAACGATAGTAACATTACGAAGATTACCACCTTGACCACGCAACTTGTTCAGATATACCTTGTTGGTACCATAAGTTTCCACCTCTTTGGCTGCAGTTGCAGGCAAGAACATATCGTTACGAACATCTTTTGGGTCTGAAGTAAGCATGTCAACAAACTTCTTAGTAGCAACCATTTCCTTGTAGCCATCACGCTGCTGGAGGTTACCGATACCATTCAAGTCATTGCTGTCTGTAGAACCTGCCACATTGAGACGGAACAAGAACTCACTCTCATTAGGAGTTGAAGCATCCCATGCCTTGAAGTATTGGTCACGAGTCCACAACGCTGCGCCAGAATTCTTGATAATATCCTCAGCAACAGACAAGGCGTTAGCATAATCACCCATATTCAAATAAACACGAGAAAGGATTGCCTTTGCTCCCCAAACGCTTACATAACCTGGTTCTGTCTCTGTAGCAAGAGCATTAGAGCTGATAGCCTCAGTCAAATCCTTCACTACTTGGGTGTAAACCTCTGCAACAGTGCTACGAGCAGGTTTTGCATTAGACTCCAGCACTTCTGTTACCAATGGTACACCAAGAGATGCACCCTGATCCTCTGTATATGGCTTACCATAGATACGAACAAGGTCAAAATGAGCAAGGGCACGGAGTACCTTTGCCTCTGCCGCATACTGGTCAATAGTAGCCTTAGCCTCTGCTGCATCGCTCAAAGCACCACCTTCTGCAGCAGCGATGATACGATTAGCACGGCCAATAACAATATATGGTGATTTCCAAGTTACGCTACTGGAAGAAGTACTTGATGTAAACTCAGATGCTGTCTGATAGTTCATATCATAGTAGAAACTTGCACGGTTAGAACCACCAATATTATTATACTGATAATCATCACCTGCATGAACATCACCATAAACGAAGAATTGCTGACCATAGTAATCTACCAAGCTGCTGTTTCCTTTCAAAGCCTTGTACATACCCGTTCTCGCAGCATCCAAGTCTGAACTGCTGGTCAAGGCTGCATCTGCATCTGTACCATCAGAAGGAGCTACGTCCAACCAATCATTGACGCAAGATGACAGGCTGGCTGCCAAAATAGCGCAGCCCATTACCTTATATATTGATTTTAATACTTTCATTGTATTTCGTTCTTTTATAAATTAGAAACTAAGTTCGATACCAAATGTATAAGTTCTCAAAGCTGGCATTTCGAATGTACACAAGCCATCCGCTGGTGTCTCTGGATCAACATAAAGATCCTTAGACTTCCAGGTCAACAAGTTGTTGGCAGAGAAATATACACGAGCTTTGCTCAAGCCAAGGTTGCTGATCCACTCCTTTGGTGCTGAGAAACCTAAGGTAAGGTTCTTCAAGCGAAGATAATCGTTAGGCATCAACCAACGAGAAGACAACACACCCTTACCATAACTAGCCTGGAACTTAGGCAACTTAGCATTATCGCCTGGCTTCTGCCACATATCCTCCAACTTATAGTAAGAAGGGATTGCTCCACGGAGGGCGTTTGTACCACCATTATCGTGCAACCAAGTAGCATAATCGTAAGAGTCACCGCCCAACTTATAGGTCAAAGTAAAGTTGAAGTCGATAAACTTCCACTTGATGAAGTTAGACAAACCGCCCTCAAGTGTTGGCTCATGATGACCAACAATAGTCTTGTTTGCCTCAGCTACATTAGTAGTGGTCTTGCGAGCATTCTCAGTTCCATCATTGATGTAATAGCTCTCCAAACCTGTCTCAGGGTCAACACCTGCATACTCATACATATAGTAAGAATAGTAAGGCTTACCTACCTGATGAATCAAGGCACCACTGATAATCTTGTCATCATCACCTGTCAACTCTGTTACCTTGTTGGAGTTATGACCAAAGTTCAGAGAAGTAGTCCAAAGGAAGTCCTTCTTCTGAATGTTGGTAGAAGAAATGGTCACCTCAATACCTTGGTTACGCATAGAACCTACATTCTGAGCCATGGTAGCCAACAGAGAAGATTCATCATAGTAACCTGGAATCATAGAGATAGGACGGTTCATAATCAAATTGGATGTATTACGAACGTAGTAATCCAATGTTACAGAGATACGGTTGAGGAATGTCAAGTCAAGACCAAAGTTCCAAGCCTTGTTCTGCTCCCACTTCAAGTCCTTGTTGGCTACACCAATGATACCCATACCATTGCTACCATTGTAGTACTCACCATACTTATAAAGGTTCATGTAACTATACAAGCCAGATGGAAGAGTTCCGTTCACACCATAAGATACACGAATCTTACCATCGCTCAATATATCCTTGATAGAATCCATGAACTTTTCTGCACCAAAGCGCCAAGCACCAGATACAGACCAGAACGAACCCCAACGATTCTCACGTGCCATACGAGAACTACCATCACGACGATAGCTTACACCAGCATAATACAAATCGTTATAGTTGTAGTTGACACGACCCAAGAAAGAAGTCATCTTTGAGTCATACTTGTAACTCTGCATAGAGGTATCGCCAGAGTTAGCGAACTCATACAAGTTGCCAGGGAAGTCTGTACCGGAAGCGTATGAGTTGTTGTTATGCCATGCCTCTGTCTCGAAACCAAGCAAAGCATCCACATTGTGGGCTCCAAAAGACTTATTGTATGTCAACTGTGTCTGAGTGTTCATGGTTGTCCACTCATTGTAAGTACGCTGCATCACACCATTTGAGTTAGAACCATTACCACAGTATTTGTCCCAAAGCACATCCTCGGTAGAGTTGATGTAGTCGTAAGCTACCTTCTCACGCAACTTCAAGTTGTCCCAAATGTTCCATTCGAGAGCCAAGGTGCTGTAAGAACGTGTCGTGTTGGTTCTATCAGACATGTGCTGGTTCTCATAAATAGGGTTATAACCATTGTTATAAGCACCATCTGTCTTTGTCAGCAAATTACCATTCTTGTCATAGATAGCATTAGAAGGGCCGAGGAACCATACTGCACTTGAGATGGCACCAGCAAAAGAAGCGCCACCATCCATAGCAGAGTTCTGATGCATAGATGAAATCATTGAGCTAGCATCCAACTTGAACTTACCAAAACGATGGGAAACGTTTACATTACCTGTCATACGTTCCAAGCCTGAACGGTCAACAATACCATTCTGATTTGCATATGACAAAGATGCATAGAACTTGGTCTTATCATTACCACCAGTTACACTTGCCTGATAGTTCTGGTTAGAACCATTTTTGAAGAGAGCGTCACGCCAATTAGCCCAGCCATTCTCTGGTTTTGCTGCATAATCATCAATATTAGCATCAGCAAATGCTGCAGCCGAAGCATCGGTTGTACCATCAATATTGTCGTAAGCATAGTTCTTCAAGCCTTGATAAATCAAGGCACGACGAGAATCACCATCCAACGTTGGACGATAGTTGATAGCCATGTTAGAGAATCCCCAGTCGCTACGGAAATCAACCTGGGTCTTACCTGCACTACCACTCTTGGTTGTAATGACAAGCACACCATTGGCTGCACGAGAACCATACAAAGAGGCTGCGGCAGCATCCTTGATAACAGTGATAGATTCGATATCGTTGCTGTTCAATGTAGAAAGTGCATTGGTACCAGAACCATTGTAACCACTTCCAGTCTGAGCATCATTGAAACCACTCAAGTTACCAGAGTTCACAGGAGTACCATCAATCACAATCAATGGATCGTTACCTGCATTGATAGAACCCATACCACGAATACGGATATAGTTCATTGCACCTGGCTGGCCAGAGAAAGAAGAAATAGAAACTCCTGGGATATTACCAGAAAGCTTATCTTCAACAGAAAGTGAAGGAACATCACTCAACTTAGCTGTTGACATGGAAGCAGCAGCACCTGTAAATGAGGATTTCTTGAAGTTACCATAACCTGTAACAATCACCTCATCCAAGGATTTGTTATCAGAAGTCAAAACAATCTTCATGTTAGAACTTGCTTTAACAGTTTGTGGATTCATACCTATATAGGTAATCTCCAACTTGGAGCCGGCTGGAACATTCAAACTGAAGTTTCCATCGACATCCGTAACAGTACCCGTATTAGTACCAGCTACCTTGATTGATGCGCCAATAACAGGCTCACCATCCTCTGAAGCTACTACCTTACCGGTAACAGATGTTTGGGCAAAGGCTACTCCACAACTGAGAATTGCCCCCCCACAAATAAAGCGATTCTTTTAAACATAATCTCTCTCTTTATTAGATAATAATTTATAAATTTATAATAATCGGCTGCAAAATTAGATTTTTTTTCGGATATTTGCAAATATTTTGAAAGAAAAATTTAATAACGCACATAAAAAAGTCTGTTTTTAACACTTCTACCTTGTCATATTGCAACAAAAAGGATATTTTTGCAGCAATAAGGCTATAATTTGTAAGAACAGAAATAAGAAGGTTCTTAAGTTATCTATACAGGCATCTGCCGGGTAAGACGTATTGCTTAAATACGTAGAACAAATAGATTAAATAGTCACAGTTCTACGGTTCATCGGTTCTAACAATTAGTTCCGTTCGGTTGCCGGCAGTTGCCAACAAGGTTGCTGACATATGTCAATAACTCTGTTGGCATATGTCAGGAACCTTATTGGCATATGTCAGGAACCTTGTTGGCATATGTCAGGAACCCTACAAATCTAATTCCTCAGACCAACAGATACGTTATCTATAAGCATAAGATATATCTGTTTCAGGCTTATTATCTGCAAAGAATAAATAGAATATCATACTGACTGCAGGGAGCGAAATACTTGACATACCACAAAAAAGAAAACGTTTACGGCACTTTTTAGTTAAAAAATTTGGGTATATTGCACATTTTTCGTAATTTTGCGCACGATTTCAACGACTAGAACAAAACAAAGTGGTTTTACACCTTATTATATATAGAGAATGATATATGTAGGGGATTGTCGTTAGTATAAACAAAAGTATTAAGATAACAATGACTCACAATTTGTTAAAAGGCAAGCGTGGCATCATCTTCGGTGCACTCAATGAGGAATCAATCGCTTGGAAAGTAGCTGTAAAGGCTGCTGAAGAGGGTGCTACTATCGCACTTAGTAATACAGCTATGGCTTTGCGTATGGGTACGCTGGATAAGCTCGCTGAACAGATCAACGCTCCTATCATCGCAGCTGATGCGACTAGCGTAGAAGACTTGGAAAAGGTATTCACAGAGGCTCAGGAGAAACTCGGTGGCAAAATCGACTTCGTGCTCCACTCTGTAGCTATGAGCCCTAACGTTCGCAAGCATCGTACATACGATGACCTCGACTACAACTTCCTGAACAAGACATTGGACATCTCTGCTATCTCTTTCCACAAGATGTTGCAGGTAGCCAAGAAGTTGGATGCTATCAACGAGTGGGGTTCTGTAGTAGCTCTCACATACGTAGCTTCTCAGCGTACATTCTTCGGTTACAACGATATGGCTGATGCCAAGAGCATGCTCGAAAGTATCGCCCGCAGCTTCGGTTACATCTATGGTCGTGAGAAGCACGTGCGTATCAACACCATCTCTCAGAGCCCTACAGCTACAACAGCAGGTAAGGGTATCAAGGATATCGAGAACATGATGGACTTCGCCGACAAGATGTCTCCACTCGGAAACGCCGTAGCTGAGGATTGCGCTAACTACTGCGTGATGATGTTCTCTGACTTCACCCGCAAGGTAACCATGCAGAACCTCTTCCACGATGGTGGTTTCTCATCAATGGGTATGAGCCTCCGTGCTATGAACCAGTATGCTAAGGATATGACTCCTTATGAGGATGAGAACGGTAATGTTATCTACGGATAATCAGGCAGAAGAGAAAAAATCTCACTAAATATACAGACAGGTATGTTCAGTAAAAATCTGAGCATACCTGTTTTTTTATTCATATCCACCCTCTATCTTAAACTTGGCAACAAGCGGAAGATGATCGCTGTATCCACCCAAATATCGGGGACCGAGATAGGTGCGGAAAGGTTTCTTTCCGCCATATTTCTCATCATCTTCTAAGAGGAATGGCAAATCTCCTATCTGACAACTCATCTTAAGCTGGGAAAGCGAAGGACTGAAGAGAATCTGGTCAAGACTTCGCCAATCTCCATGCCAGCGATAAGTAGCCTTGGCACCATGAGAGCCTTTGACGCCAACAGATATATTAATAAGGTGATGCTGATAAAGATAACGAAGAGCCGGAGAATCGGAATAATCGTTGAAATCGCCGGCTACGATAATCCTTGCACTATCATTGAGCGCATAGATAGAATCTACAGCAGAAACCAGCTGGCTGGCTACCTGCAGGCGGTAGGGACGCGAAACCTGTTCGCCGCCACGCCGGCTAGGCGCATGCAATACAAAGACATGGAGCGTATCATCATTTATAATCCGCCCCGAAGCGTAGAGAATATCTCTCGTAGGGCGAGTATCAGGCAGCGGCTTGATGCGGATGGACCGGAACTGTATAAGCGCAAAAGAAGATGGCTGATAAAGCAAAGCCACATCTATGCCTCGTTCATCAGGCGAATCGGTCATCACATAATCATAATTTACACCGCGAAGAGCTGAACGCCGGGTTAAATCAAACAGCACACTATCGTTCTCCACTTCGCAAAGCGCCACAAAATCGGGAACATGCCAGGACTTCTCCGAGGGTCTTGAAGGATTATCTGGGGAGGCGGTACCAACAAGCGACAAATCTTCATAACCCAAAGCCACTATAGTCTTGGAAAGATTTGCCAGCTTGCGCCAATAGCGATAAGGCGTCCACTTGTAACTGCTCTGTGGCAGGAATTCATAGTCATTCTTCAGCGAATCATGCTTCGTATCGAAGAGGTTTTCGCAGTTCAACTCCACAAAAGTGAGGAAACTTGATAAGACGAGAGTGAAAAACATAACATTTTATTTTGTATTGTCAACGATTTGATGTATCTTTGCAGTCAGTTTACAATGGTCCTATAGTTTAACGGATAGAACGGAGGTTTCCTAAACCTTTGATCCGAGTTCGATTCTCGGTGGGACCACGTACTTTCCTTATCATTCCAGAGATGATAAAACAATAAAGGTCGCTCCTGACAATCAGGAAGCGACCTTTATTATTTTTATATTCTTTCCAGTATCTTTCTCTATCCGACATACATCGGACAGAGAAAGAATGAAGAGTTTCTGATTACTTAACTTCTGCAACCTCCTCAGCTGGCTCTTCCTTAATCTTACGACCAAGAACGATGTAAGCCATAGGAGATGCAATGAAGATAGATGACAATGTACCGAATACAACACCCAGGATCATTGCGAATGAGAAGCTGCGGATGCTGTCACCACCGAGGATGCAGATACAGAGCAACACGAGCAATGTAGATGTAGACGTATTGATGGTACGAGCCAATGTCTCATTGATAGATGCATTGAAGAGCTGCTGACGGTCGCCCTTAGGATGCAACTTCAAGTTCTCACGGATACGGTCGAATACAACCACCTTATCGTTGATAGAGTAACCTACCACGGTCAGGATAGCACCGATGAAGGTCTGGTCAATCTCCAATGAGAATGGAACGAGACCCCACAGGAGTGAGTAGAAACCGATTACTGTCAAGGCATCAAATGCCAAAGCTACTGTAGAACCTACAGAGAAGGCCACGTTGCGGAAACGTATCAG
>UMJF01037895.1_pt1 | contig 16626 bp, 7 predicted proteins | sample 1966001 | NCBI WGS metagenome assembly UMJF01 (sample SAMEA4836145, study PRJEB28245) | human gut metagenome | biome: gut microbiome; material: fecal sample | place: Denmark | collected 2008 | reverse complement strand
TAATGTTAAACTATAGTGTTGCGGAATTAAGGATTTTCTCAAACTTTCGAGAAGATGCCGGCCTCCCAGAGTTGGCATCCGGTTCTACGATAGGAGAACCGAGTACCGACTCCAGAAAGTCGGAATCCAATAAAAGATTTCTTACAGATTCTGTTATCATCATTCTTTTCATCTTCTCTATTTTTATTACATCTTACATATTACTTCACATTCGGACAGGAGCCGCCGGCATCCATCACTGCCTTGCCATTCTCGGGTGCCGAAGCCCCACTGTAAATGACAGCCTTCTCAGGATAAGCCTGACGATACTCGCTCACACTCTTGAAGACATCATCATAGGTAACCTTGCCCGGACGAAGGCGACGCTGATACTGGCGAGGTGCCAGATTCTTGCCTCCTTCAGGAGCATAAAGTCCCTTCTGGGTATAATACCACTGTTCAATATGAATGATGTCAACCACCTTTCTCAACTCCGGATCCTGGAGGATGGCATCTTGCACATCCTTGTTGCACGACAAAGCCACCCAGACATGCTTGCCCGTCTTAGCCTCCCATTCGGCAACGGTCTGCAACCAGAACTTCGTAAAATGATAAGGTCCCGTATATTCCTCGCCAATCGACTGAATCACGTTCGGCTCATCAGCAAAGGCATCCAGCATCTTCATGATATACTGCTTATGCAGCTGGCGCATCACCGGATTATCTATATTATAGAAGTATTCAGCCATCCATACACGCTTATCACCTGCAAAAGGAACAGGTTCAGGGAACACCGTACCATTGATATTGTTGACTGGGCGCCATGGACAATCTACCCAATGGGCACCTGCCTCCAGGATATTATGCTGGAAATAGTGCTGGTTGATAACCAGCAAACCATTCTTGGCTCCCTTTTCTGCCAATTCCTTAATGCGGCTGATGTACCACGGGTTCAACTTTGTAAGGTCATACTTACTCAGTCCGTCCCAAGCCGTGCCCTGTCCGCTTCTGGCAAAAGGCTGTTCATAGAACGGAGCCCAGACATCTCCATCACGGCGGCGCACACGTTCGTGGTCGTCACGACGGCGGTCATACCACAAGCCGTAGTTCTGATTAAAGAGCACCACATGCTTATTACGAAGATGAACCACCACACTATCCACACGGGTGGTAGTGCCCTGTCCCTCCATTCCCGGCACAAAACGGGTCACGGCATCGGCAATCTTAGGGAAAGCCGAGTAACGAACACGTCCGTTCCACCAAGGGGTATTCATTCTTGCACCCTTCAACAGCGTATCAGCCACCATGATTTTACCCTCCTTTATCGCGAAGACAGGCTTCCCGGCATGGGCAAGATCCGCCTTTTTCTTAGAACGTTCCTTGATTTTATCCACATCCATAGCCCTAACAGGAGAAACAGAAGCCATGAACCGGGCGCTGTCTGCTATCCACATCTGCATGGTGATGCGAGGTTTGCGCGCCTCTTCCACCATCTTCTGTGCCACATCATAGGTAGGATTATTGCTCACATTGTTGCGTTCTCTCTCCAGCACACGACATTGAGCAGAGACATCCCTACCCAGGCGTTTCTCCAGAAGAGATGCAAAGCGGCTCCATGGTTTGGCATGATTGTTACATTGCTGGAAATCGCCAGAACCGTTAAACTGCGCCCAACAGGCAAACACATGGTTGTTGCTGCCATCAGGAATGCTGTCGGCAAAGATTCCGGCAGCCGTACATTGGTAAGCGAGGCTGTTGGCTGTATTCCATCCGATGCCGTAACCTTCGAGACCGAGATTGCAGAACTTGATGTCATTGCCATCGATATTCACATTATCGAAGAGCAATCCTGTACACCAAGGTCCCACTGCACCACTATAACCCAGCGATTCATAACCATCACATTGTACGAAGGCATTAGGACCCGCTGCACAGAGACCAGCCACAAAATCGTGCATGCCCTGTTCAGAATAGCAACGCTGGAACAGACATTGTTCGCCCATACAGAGAAAGGTGCGACGACGGTAGCCACCGATTTCAGAGACAGGAGCCTGAGAAATGCAATCCTCTACCGTGATACGGGAAGCATCACGCTGGGTTACTACAGCCGAACCAGCCAGATGGCGGAAATTCACCATTCTCACCCAACCATCTTTCACCTTATTAATATATACACCCTCCCAGGCATGGTTTTCATCCTTCGGATTGGTAGCATCATATTCAGAATCTATCGTGAGATTTTCTACACCCACATTCTTCAAGCGCCAGTCATTACCGGCGATGCGCTGAACGAAGCTTTCCGCATCATCCTGACCGAGCGACATGGATAAAGGAGCATCCAACTGCAATCCTCCCTTTCCATCAGAAACCACACTACGGGTCCAGCGCACATCGATTTCTCCCGGATGCCAGCCCCAATAGCCCAGATCCTTGCCTGCACCAAAGTCAGCACAGCCCATCTTCTGAATCCATTCCTTGGTAGAAGGTCGGACAATCAGGATTTCATCGCCCATCTTGCAGCCGGCAGGCAGTGTCACCTTCCGCTCTCCCAACTTCCAGGGAGCAGACAGTTTCATTGGTTCGCCCAGCATCTGCATCTGCTTTTCGCTTTCCAGATACACCACCGCCCCACGGTCTACACCTTTTTTATATAGCACCGTCTGATTGCGGTCAGTACCTCTCAGCACCACGCCCGAAGTCTGGATGCGAAGCGGCTGTGAGAGTTCGAATACACCCTTACCGAGCAAGACAGCCCCTCGTAGTCCCGTCTTCTTATCCATTTTGCGGGCAGAAACAAAGTCGATGGCTTTCTGTATGCGAGCGCTCTGGTCGCCTTCTTTCCATTTTACGAAGACCACAACGTCCGCATCCGGAATCTCCTTTTCGCTCTGCTGGTAGCCCACGTAGCTAAAATCAAACGCGAAGGGTTGCGCAAAGATTTGCACAACCCCTACTAACGTAAATATCCATATAGAAAATAATCTTTTCATACCTCTTGTTTCATCAGAGTTTTTATAACCTTACGGAAACTGTTTATTTTTTCTTTGCCGCTTCAATACGCTTATACCACCCCTCGCGCTCCGCCTTCAGGTCGTAGCCCCGTTTGGTGAGCCAGTTATTGATGCGTCCTTTGTATTTTCCGAACCAGCCATGTTTAGCCTTGGAATTTTCGGCATCAATGGCAAACTCGCGAGCTTCTTTCAACCAATTGAGAATTTGGAGTTTCTCGTTTTCTTTCAGAGAAGGAATCATCTCCAGATGAGCCTGATAGGTTTTCGGAACGACACCGAAGGTCATACCATCCTTCACCTGCTCTACCTGCTTCTCTGAGAGATAGTTTTCCAGATTGGCAGCAAATTCAAAGTGGTGCTTATAGAGTTCCGCATCACGTTCAGCCTTATTCTTGCCGAACTTCTCATAGATATCGTTCAGCAGGAAATAACGGTTACAGATGATGTGGAGCACATTCTGCTTGCAGCTTTTATCAGTCAGTTGCAGCGCATCCACGATTTTCTGCGAACGGGCGATGATGTTGTTCACATACTTGGCATCACGCCCCACGCTGTCGAGCTGTACCTGTGCTCCTGCTCCCAAAGGAAGCAAGAGCAGACAGGCTGCGCCTAACAACTTATTCCTCAAAAGTTTTTCCATATTCTTGTCATGCATTAAGAAATGAGTCCGGAGAAACAACTCCGGGCATTCATTTCTGATTTACAGGAGTTTTCCCTTCTCAGCCAAAGTATCGTGGTTGTTCTTCATGTCAGTCCAATCCACCTTTTCCTTGGTGCTGATACCATTGATATACTTCTCGATATTGGTATATCCGTCACCAGTGCAATCCTTGTTGGCATCGCTAGGGTCGTTAGGATTCAGGCCGTTGGCAATCTCCCACTCATCAGGCATACCGTCGCCATCTGTATCTACATAAGGCTTCACCTTCTTATATTTAGGGAATCCACCAACCTGGCAGATGTCTGTGATGATACCCAACTTATAGGATTCCTTGTCCAGACGGCGGTACTTAAAACTGCCATCTTCAGCCTTCGACTTGTCAGCCAATCCCCAGAAGTCGCCGTATGGATTCTTCTTAGGCAGTTTCTTTACATAGTAAGCCTGACCGGTACGAACCTCTTCTACGATGCGCTGGTCCACGATATCGCGGGAAGGAATGGTTGCACCCACATTCTCAAGTACCTTATCAAAAGTCTGGTCCTTAGGAATAATGGTCATGTGTGGCATGGCGAATGGTTCGTTAGAACGCATCAGAGCCTTTACATCTGCAGGTATTCCATTTGGAAGATCCTTATCAGCAATCTGAATACCGCCGTTCCAGTTATCCTTGGTTACAGCCTCGTTGCCTTCTACGATATTTCCTTCAGCATAAATACGACCATACTGAGCCCAAGGGAAGAGTTTGTTGCTTCGGCTTTCGCTCTTCACGATACGGTAGCTGATGGCACCCTTCGGAGTAAGAGGTCCTGGCTTATAATAGTTGTTGATGAAGTTGCTCATGGTTGAGAACTCACCACCATCTGCTGTACGATGTACCCAGTTGTAAACGATGTTGTTCACGAAGTTGAACACACCACCCCATCCGATAGAAGGGTTACGGCCTGTATTATCCGCCCAGAGGTTACGCATGAAGGTAGAATTCTCTCCACCGATTGTACTGCCAAAGGCATGGTTCCAAGTATCGAGTGCCTTGGCAGAGATGGTATTCTGGATGGTTACATTCACCGTTGGCACCTTGCGTTTTGGCTTACCGTCGTGCAAATCGAACATATGGCGGTAGAAAGAGATATTCTCATCCAGACCAAACTCGCAAGAGCAGTGGTCAATCATGATGTTACCTACCGGATTACCACCGAAAGAATCCTCACGATACCATACATGGGTATTACCACGGCGGAAACGCATGTGGCGAACGATGACATCATGGGTATCAACCTGGAAAGATTCACCCGAAATCATCACGCCCTCACCAGGAGCTGTCTGTCCGGCGATGGTGATATAAGGAGCACGGACAATGATTGGAGTCTTCAATACAATATTTCCCGATACATTGAAGACAATGATGCGGGCACCACCCTGTTCGCAAGCCCAACGGAAAGAACCAGGACCAGCATCATTGAGATTGGTCACAGTCAGCACCTTGCCGCCACGGCCACCGAAGGTAAACATACCGCCACCCTCAGCACCTGGGAATGCAGGAATCTTAGCCTGGCGCAAATCGTATGGACGGGAAGCCCATGGCACATAAGGACGTCCTGCCATTGCCTCTTGTTTTACAATAGGGAAAGCCACAGCCCAAGCAGAATCAGAATGGGCAGTCCATGCAGCTTGCATAGAATCAATCTTCGCCTGAGCCTCCTTTGTAATAGTAGGATACTGAGCGAAAGTTGCTGCTGGCAAGATAGTCAATGCCATCGCAGCGAAAATCTTCTTACTTCTTTGCATTGTTTTAATATTGTTTGTTCGTTATATCTTAAAGACGCCTTTCCCTTTCTTTTGTCCTCAATGAACATGCGCATTTTTCCGGGAACAGGTGGGGACATTTCATCCGCAGGAACGTCTTACACCTATAATATATAAACGAAAGTTACTTATCTATTATTTTATTGAAACATAAAACAAAAAACATAAAATTGAAAAATGATGAACAGAAGATGTTTTCCTTTAGTTGCCGCTTCGCTGATGGCACTTTCAAGCCAGGCGCAGCAGGTTGACTTCAACATAGCCAGCAGAAAGGCTGCTGAAGTTACTGCCCTCAATTTCACTCCTGTTGGTGTGAAGCAGGGCAATACATACCAGTTTGCTCTGAGCGAACTGGAGATTACGCTCGACGCACCCGTAAAAGACCAGATTATCAAATCCAACTGGTTTAAGCAGGGCATACAGTTGGGCGACCGACTCACCAGCGATGGTATCGTAGTATATCCGTCAAAAGGCGATAATGCCCAGCTCCGCATCACCATCCGAGGTCTGAAACCGGGGCATCACTCTCTCCTTGCCTATCACAACATCGTAGACGGACTTACCGGCAATATTCCTTCTATCCAGGTTTCCAGAGAGAAGGAACAGATAATCACCGTGAAGAAGGGCAAGAAACGTATCCAGCAGAAGAGCATGATGCAGGAGATTCTTGCACAGGATATTAAGCAGACCGTAAGGGAGATGAAGGCATCGCAGAGCGGCCAGTCGTACATTGAATTTGATGTAACCGACGACCAGCCTGTAGTTATCCACTATCAGTTACAAGGTGTGGATAACGCAAACAACACGCTCACCATCAATGGTTTGGTATTCGACAAAGCCAACCCGAAAGCCACCGCTCTCAACCCTTATCCTACCGATGATGATCTTCACGTCAATGCAGAAGGAGGCAAGGTTGTTCTTCGCTGGCAAGCCGGCGAAGGTGCCAAGCAACACCTTATTTATATTGGACAGCGCGCCGACCAGTTGAAGAAGGTTGCCACCACAGAAGAAGCCGCTTTCGAAGTCACCGGTCTCAGCAGCGCCAACGATTATTACTGGCGTGTAGACGAGGTAGATGCCAACGGCAAGGTTTCAGAGGGCGAAGTATGGAACTTCCGTCCACGCCGTCTCGCCTTCCCAGGTGCCGAGGGATATGGAAGATTTGCTATCGGCGGTCGTGGCGGTTCGGTTTATCATGTTACCTCTTTAGAAGATAACCCTGAGAATCCGCAGCCAGGCTCTCTCCGATACGGAATCACAAAGGTTAAGGGACCTCGTACCATCGTCTTCGATGTTGCCGGCATCATCGACCTGAAAGACCGTCTGGTTTGTTCCGATCCATTCATCACGGTAGCCGGACAGACTGCACCCGGCAAGGGAATCCTTCTCCGTGAGCATCCTTTCGGTTTCGGCTCAGAAGGCATCTTCCGCTTCATCCGTCTCCGACTGGGAAAATATCTCGATAAAAACGGCAAGACCATTACCCTCGACGGACTGGGTGCTGCAGGCTGCGACAATACCATCATCGACCACTGTTCGGTAGGCTGGACCATCGACGAGGCTTTCTCCAGCCGCAACGGCAAGAACATCTCTTTCCAGCACAACCTCATCTCCGAAGCACTCAACCAGGCTGGTCATCAGAATTATGTCAACGCCAAGCATGGTTATGCTGCAACCATCGGTGGTAATGTAGGCTCGTTCCACCACAACCTGCTTGCCAACAACGAAGGAAGAAACTGGAGTATGGGTGGCGGACTGGACGGAGCCGGATATTATGCCGGAAAGCTCGATCTCTTTAATAATGTAGTATACAACTGGGGCAACCGTGCCTGCGACGGAGGAGCCCACGAAGTAAACTTTGTTGGCAACTATTACAAGATGGGACCAGCCACCAGCATGAAATATATCCTCAATGCCCAGTTGGAAGGTACCGGCCAGGGAAGTCAGGCTTACTACATGCACGATAATATCCGCCAGAACTATGTGGGCGATATGAAACAGAATGCAGGAGCTGTGGTAGGAAAGCATGGAGAACTGGTCAGCGACAAGGAAGGCGAAACCTACAAATATACCACTTCTCACGGACAGGTAGTCAACTGGAAGGTATTTACCGACAAACCATTCTTCCCATCCTATGCCAAGGTAGAAAGTGCCCGCGCTGCCTTCAAGAACGTATTGAGCGATGTGGGAGCCAACCAGCCTTGCATCGACCAGCACGACCAGCGCATGGTAGAAGAAACCTTGAACGGAACCTATAAATATGTTGGTTCCAAGACCGGCAAGAAAGGACTGATAGATGACAACCTGGATGCCGGCAACGATGCCTGGAAGGAGTTTGAAGCACTCACCGACCGTCGCCCTGCCAACTGGGATACCGACCAGGATGGAATGCCAGACTGGTGGGAGAAGCTGGCTGGTACCAACCCGTCAGCTGCCGACAACAACGAGCTGACCGATGGCGAATATACGCAGCTGGAACGTTATCTCAACTGGCTTGCAGAGCCTCATTTCGTCACCTCCGCAGGCAATAAGCTGACTATCGACCTGAAGCAGTATTTCGCCGGTTACAACCAGCAGCCAGTCTTCACCCTGGAGAGCAGCATCCAGCCACAGAAAGGCAAGATGAAACTCAATAAGAAGGGAATCCTCACCATCAGCCTCAACAAGAAGGCTGCCGACTGCCTCATCGACATCAAGGTGAAGGCAACCGACAAAGACCAGGTGGCATCCCTGCAACGTACTTTCCACATCGCTATTACCCAATAGCGGTGTGGAAACACAAAAGATGATACACCAAACAATATCTTATCCCGAAGAATCAATAAAAAACAAATAAACAACTTTCAAACTTAAGGTAAAACATGAAAAGACAAGTATTATTCTCGATGGCTTTAGTCTCAGCACTGACAGCATCGGCACAGAGAATCGACTTCAATCTGGCAGGTCGTTCCGAGTCACAGGTCAATGAACCCGAGTACACAGCATGGGCAGTAAACACCTGCGAAACAGAATCGAAGGAAGTAGAAGATGCTGACGGAAATCCTATCACCATCACGCTGGCTAATGAAGACTCTTATGCAGGCAGAAGACTGAAATCATGCTGGTTCAAGAACGGACTCAGCAGTTCCAAACTCATCGCCGACGGCTTTGCCATCTATGGTTACGAAGACGGTAACACCCCACAGGTAACCGAAGGTGCCGTCCGCCTCAACATCACCCTCAAAGGACTGAGCGCCGGCAAGCACTCGCTGATGGCTTACCATAACAACAACGATGGTTTCAATGCACCGAAGCTCGATGTATACGTCAACGGCACCAAGCAGCAGGAAGGCATCGCACAGACCAACAGAGCCCTGACTCCATCAGCCTGCGGCATGTCGTACGTAACTTTTGTAGCAGAAGAGGGAAAGGATGTCGTCATCTCTTACGTTACCACACCGAGTGCCAGCGATGACAAGAGCGGCAATTATACCACCTCGCTCACCATCAACGCCCTCATCTTCGACCGTCCGAATCCACAGACAGCAGCTACAGATCCTTATCCGGAGAAGAGAGATTATCATGCCGATGCCGATAACGGATCGCTCACCATCTCCTGGACTTCAGCCGAAAAAGCCGTCAAGCACCATGTTCTGATGGGTACAGATGCCAACAGTCTTACAGAAGTAGCCACAACTACCGAGGCAAAATATACGCTCAACCAGACATCCAACCTCAACACCTATTACTGGCGAATCGACGAGGAAGATGCTGCCGGTAATGTATACGAAGGCGATGTCTGGAGTTTCCGTCCCCGTCATCTTGCCTTCCCAGGTGCAGAAGGATATGGTAAGTATGCTACGGGCGGCAGAGGCGGAAGCGTTTATCACGTAACCACACTCGAAGATAATGGCGATGATGAGAATCCGATAGAGGGTTCCTTCCGTTACGGCATCAAGAAAGCTACCGGACCGCGCACCATCGTCTTTGATGTGGCGGGCGTCATCGACCTGAAAAAACGACTCACCTGCAGCGACGAATATGTTACCATCGCCGGACAGACGGCTCCAGGCAACGGTATCATGCTCCGCGGCTGTCCTTTCGGTATGGCAAGCGAAGGCATCACCCGTTTCCTCCGCATGCGTCTGGGACATAAGGAGACCAACGGCGGAACTATCAGCGATGAAGATAAGGTGAACGGACTCGACGGTATGGGAATGGCAGGCAACGACAATGCCATCATGGACCATTGCTCTATCTCCTGGACCATCGATGAGGCATTTTCAAGCCGCAACGCCAAGAGTCTTACCCTTCAGCGCACCCTGATTTCCGAAGCGCTCAATGTGGCAGGTCATCCTAACTATAGTGCGGGTACAGCCCACGGATATGCAGCAACCATCGGCGGCGGCGAAATGTCGGCAACACTTAAGGTAGGTTCTTATCACCACAACCTGCTGGCTCATTGCGAAGGAAGAAACTGGAGTTTGAGCGGCGGACTGGATGGTGTAGGAGCTTACGATGGTCACCACGATGTATTTAATAATGTGGTTTACAACTGGGGCGGCCGTGCTACGGATGGTGGCAGCCACGAGGTAAACTTCGTGAACAACTATTATAAGATGGGACCAGCTACCACCCAGAAGAAACTGTTCCGCCTTCAGCTTGAAGGCACTGGAAGCGGTACACAGAGTGCATACGTTCATGGCAATATCCGTCAGGCTGCAGGCAATGGAGCCCTGACAGAAGATAAACTCAAAGATACCTATGTTGTCGAAACATCAAATGGTCAGGTAGTAAACTGGGAGCCATTCGTTTCGAAACCATTCTTCGAGTCTCTGGCAGCTATCGAGAGTGCCAAGGCAGCCTATAAGAACGTGCTCTGCGATGTGGGAGCCAACCAGCCTTTCCTGGATAATCACGATACCCGAATGGTGAACGAGACGTTAGCCGGAACTACCACGACAGTAGGCAGTCAGAGTGGCAAGAAGGGACTTATCGACAGCGAGGAAGATAAGGGATGCGAAGGTTTCAAGGGCTTGAATATCACAGAGGCAAAGCGCGAAGCCAACTGGGATACCGACCAGGACGGAATGCCAGACTGGTGGGAGGAAGTGAAAGGCGTAAGTGATGGAAATACCGATGAAAACGCAGATGGCTACACCAATCTCGAAGAATATCTCAACTGGCTTGCCGAGCCTCACTTCACCCTCAAGCAGAGCGAAAGCGTAACCATCGACATGAAGAAATACTTTGCCGGCTACACCAACAATCCTCAGTTTGAATGCGAGGCTAAGGGTGATGCGATGAGCAAGATGAGTCATGATACGGGTGCCAACGAGGGTGAATATATCTTCACCGCCAACGAAGATTGTGGCAAGGCGCTCGTAGATTATACTGTCAAAGTAAGCGATGATGACAACATCAGCACCTATACCCGCACCTTCCATTTCTATCTGACAGACGGTTCTGCAACAGGCATTCAAAACATTCAGACCTCAACCGCAGCCGATAGCTACGAGGTATACAATGCTGCAGGTATCAAGGTGAGAAAAGGCAAGAATCTCGATTCTCTCCCATCAGGTGTTTATATCATCAAGGCATTGAAGGATGGCAAGGTAATCAGTTCGAAGAAAACTTGCATACAATAAGGTTATCTGCACCTTAGAAAGTGCATTTTCATATAACTCTGCATTCTGAGAGATGCAAAAAAGGGAGCGCAACCATTAGTGATGCGCTCCCTTTTATGATTGTTTCTTTTATCTTAAAATTCTAACCGAATAACGTCAGATTATTTCTGAACGAACTTCTTGCCATTCTCGATAACGAGACCCTTATAAGAAGCATTCACCTGCTGGCCAGCCATATTATAGCGAACAGACTTCTTGGCAGAAGTTGAGGACAAGCCCGCTAGGCGTTCCGGCGGATTTGCAATCTGCCGTTTAAAAAGGCTCGACCTATTTCCTTGCGGATTTGCAATCCGCCTCAAGCGAGAATGCAGCATCACGATCTTGGAGATATGAAAAGCCTACGGCTGGGGATTACAAATCCCCAATAAAGAGGTCGAGCCTTTTTTGTCTGCGGATTGCAAATCCGCAGGAACGCCTAGCGGACTCGCGTTACTTATTACGCCTAACGGACTTGCGAGCCTGTATTATGGACTTACGGAACACCCTCTCTTCTTGTTGCTGGAAAACATAGGATATGTTGGTGAGATAGTTAGTATCTCCGGTCGCACAACAGGTGATGTGCATGCGGTGGTCAACTGTTGTGCGCCAACTATTAACCAGACTTAGACATACCCTCCTACAGAAAATATCAGATACAGAAAACGGGGTGCATTCTCTAAAAAGAAAACACACCCCGCAACCTTAATATATTATGTTATGACTATATCGTCATTCCTCTCTTGACATTACTCAGCCAATGGGTCGAAGGTACCATTGGCACCACCATTGTTGTAATCACCCCAACCGATAGTCTGAGGCAAAGCCTTGTTGGCGATAGATGCACCAGAAGTGAAGCCTAAGAAGTAATACTTAGGACGGAAGTTCATGTAGAGGAGATTCTTGTTAGAATCGTAACCGTCACCCTTCTGTACCTTCATTACCAAGTTGTCCTTATACCATGTAGACAAGTTCTCGAGCTGAGTATTCAAATCATCCTTACGGAGATCAACACCATCAGGACGCTCAGTACCAGCTTTCAACAATGGGTCAGAATTGAAAGTTGTACCACCTACGCCATACTTATCAGCAACACGATACTGGATATTCTCACGACGCTGACCGTTCAACGCCTTGAAACCAAGCCATGTACAGGTATTGCCACCCCAACCAGTCAATGTCCATGTAGAAGGAGCACCTTCTACCTTGCCAGTACCACCATCGAAGAGCATCCAACGGCGGAGGTCATCGAAACGCTTACCCTCGTAAGCAAACTCAATCTGGCGCTCATAGAGAATCTGAGAGATACAGGTAGCCTGATCATTGTAAGCTGCAGGTGTGATACCATCATCCTCTGAATTAGCAGCTGAATAACCAGCACGCTCACGAATCTGCTTAACATATCCTACAGCCTCATCCAGATGGCCAGCACCTGCTGCAACCTCAGCAAGGTTCAGGAGAACCTCAGCATAACGGAGTTCAATCAACGGAGCAGCAGAATAGAATGGAGCAGCACCCTTGGTATCAAGAGCTACGTACTTATAAAGAGGAGAAGAATTAACATCCAAATCATCACTCTTCTTGCGTACATATACACCCTGACGACTCTTCAACAGGTTGTCTGCACCATAAGATTCACCACTCTCAGGGTTGCCGGCATCATTCATGCTGGTATACCATACATAGTTCCAAAGTACATAGTTGGCACCATCAGAAGGGTTGTTGGCATCACGCTCTGACGCATTACCATCGTAAGCCCAACGGAAGCCTGGGAAAGCGAAGGTACGGTAGAAACGCTTGTCACGATTCAGGAATGGAGTCACGTTATCCAAAGTCTTCTCTGAACGTGCCAACTTGGTATAAGTATCGCAACTTTCAGGAAGCTTACCGTCTGACATCGGGAACATATTAATCAGCATCTGAGAAGCATTCTTACCGCTACCACCTGTATTAGCCGGACGAATCTGACGCTCCCAGTTGTTGTTCTTCTGATTATCGAGACCATCACCTGTTACATTATTATATAAGGTAACGAACACAGCCTCAGGATTATTACCACCATCGGTAAACATCTTGGCAAAGGCAGAACCATTCACATTGTCATTGGCAGTATACAGGTGATAACCACACTTGTTGATACGCTCCAAATCGGACTTCATGGTTTCATAAGCAGTCTTCCAACGGTTTTCATCGTTTGCACGGTTGAAGAGAGGGCTACACCACAAAAGCATCAAACGACCCTTCAATGCCAACGCAGTACCAGTAGTTACACGGCCTTTCTCCGACCATCCCGAGCCATTCTCTGTCTTGGCAGCCAACATATCAGCAGCCTTGTTCAGGTCATCAAGAATAAACTCGTAAGTCTCCTTAGACGTAGCACGAGGAGTAACAGAACTTTCTACAGGATCCTGTGTTTCCTTAACCAGAGGCACACCGCCATACCACTTGAACAAGTTGTAATAGCACCATGCACGGAAGAAATATACCTGACCGAGCAATTCATTCTTCTGTTCCTCAGAAAGAGTGCTGCCGCTGATACCCTGGATTACATCATTGACATTACGGATTCTACCATATACAGATGCCTGGATATTGGACTGGTCGCCCATGAAGAAATCAGGAACCGAATTTGTGGAACTGGTAGAGCTCAGCTCAACCTGTGGGTCTACAAAAGAACTGAGACCACTGTATTCCTCAGTAGACTTACCAGCCTCATCCGCATTACCCATAGAAGGATACTTCCAGGTCAAATCGTTGGTTGTCGGCAAACACCAACTGTAAATATCGTTTACACGACCATCACATCCTTCATAATAGTTGTAGACGTCTTTATTTACATTGTCATAGTTCTTCTTTTCCTCCAGGAAGCTGTCACTACAAGAGCTGAAAGCCAAGGCTGAAACCAAACCAAGACTGAATAATTTTATTGTCGTTTTCATTGTTCTTTTCTTTTTAAAATTATATAAGTATCTCATTAGAATGAGAGATTCACACCCACAGTCCACTTACGGAGGTTAGGATAGCTTCCGTATGATCCCGACATAGGATTCATGAAGTTGTCTGGATATGGATTGTAGAAGTTGATGAGGTTCTGACCGGTAATATTGATACGGCAACTTTTGATGCCGATGCTACCCAACCAGCTCTTTGGCAAAGTATAAGCCAAGGTCAAGCGGTTCAGAGCCACACGTGCTGTACTTACTCTCCAAAAACTAGACGCAACAGCATTCACATCTGTATACTTCAGGTTAGGATAGTAAGCCTCACGGTTCTCCTTTACTACGAGATTACCTGAGCCATCATATACATCCTGATAAGCAAACATATTGTCTGGATTCCAGAATGAAGGCATATTGCAATACTCCAGATTACCAGTTGGCTTCAATGCTGCACCAGGAAGTGTGGTATAACCACCCCAGCTTGCACCAATCTGAGCTATCAGAGAAAGTCCCTTCCAGTCTGCACCCAAATTCATGGTCAAACCATAGAGGTTGCTGCTGCGGTGACCTAACTCTACCTGGTCGTTGTCTACATCTACGACACCATCAGGTCCGGCATAAGTACCTGTCTCAGGATCGTAAGCACCACGAACATCCTTATACATCAACATACCAGGGCGAACCTGGTCTTTGGTCAGACCCATATAAGTAGAGATGTTGTACTTCGTGAAGTATTCCTCAATATCCTGGAAGCTACGGAACATACCGATGCATTGCATACCCCAGAGACCTACGTCTGTACGATGTCCTGGAGTAATCTGACGATAGAGATAATCTGTAACCCAGTCCATATTCAACACCTTGTTATCAGACCAGCCTGTGTTGATACCGATGCGATACTTGAAGTCCTTACCGATTTTATCCTTCCATGTGACAGAGAGCTCACCACCCCATGAATCCATCTCACCGATGTTGGATGCAGCACTCTGTGTACCTACGGTAGAAGGAACAGTCTGCTTGATATTCATCAGCATCTCGCGGTTCTTCTCATAATAGTAATCGAAGGTTACAGCCAGACGGTTGTTGAGGAACTGGGCATCAATACCCACGTTGGTCTTGTAGTCTTTATCCCAATGAACATCTGTATTTACAGCAGAATTGTTCTTGTTGATAGTGATACGGTTGCCAGAATCCTTACCAGTCTCGAATACTGTACCACGGTTAGCATCCTGTGCATAAACCTGCATCCATTGCCATGCCGCTGTATTGTCTCGACCGGTCATACCCCAGGAAGCACGGAGCTTCAGGAAGTCAACTCCCTTCACCTTGTTGCGGAACCAGCTCTCCTCAGAGATTACCCAACCTGCAGAGAAAGCAGGGAAAGTTCCCCAGTAGTTCTTTGGAGCAAACTTGGTTGATGCATCAGAACGAACCAGAGCCTCGAAGAGATACTTGTTGGCGTATGCATAGTTGATACGGCCGATATATGAAAGGGTACCGCTCTCACTACGGGTAAACATAGTAGTCATCTCACCTGTTGCAGAGTTATACTGACCGGTAGTGAAAGGATATGGGGTCAAACGCTTTCCCTGCAAGTACTCACTCTCTGCCTCAGACTTTTCAATAGAGAACAGACCACCCAGATGATGCTGACCGAAATCGCGCTGATACTGGGCTGTGAAGTTCATCTGATAATTATCAGTACGAACCATGGTACGAGCCAGATAGTCACCATTATTGGTTGTCACACCATTGAAGTTAGACGCTGCCAGGTAATCGAAATCTGCATTATCGCCGCTGGTAGGAGTATAAAGGTGGTTACCGCTACCATAACGAGTCAACATCTGATAGAGGGTGAAGTTTGAACCATACTCATTACCCTTATCGGTATTAATACTCTTGGAATAAGAGAAGCGCAACTTCAATCCCTTCAGAATCTTGCTCCAACCGAAATCATAATTAAGGCTTCCGCTGATATTCAGGTTAGAATTCATGTTCTTGCGGTAGTCGCCATTATTCTGCAGAGTAGCAAAGTTATACTGCTGGTTCTGGTTCTTCTGTGTATTACTAGGACCATAAGCCAGGATATCATAGCCATTTACTGATTCTGGCATGTAAGTAGGACGGGTCAGAAGGAGGTTGTAGTCCTTCTCATCGCCAGATCCACCCACCTTTACCAATGGCTTTTCCTTTGTAGCATAGTCACCGCTAACAGTCAGATTAGCACCCAACCACTTGCTTACTTTTACATCGACACCGGCACGGTAGTTCCAACGGTTATAGTTGAGTTTACCGAGGTTACCATCCTGATCGAAGTAAGAGATACCTGCAAAATAGTTCACCTTATCGGTAGCACCACTTACGTTCACGCTGTGCTTCTGAGTCATACCTGTTTCCCAATACTTATCGAGCAAATCATAGTTCAGACTCTTCATTGCCTCCAACTCATCTGCCTGGAAAAGCGCAGTAGTCGCATTAAGAGAAGTATTGGTTGGGTCCTCAGCAGTAACAGCATTGTACAAACGACCATACTGATAAGCATTCAGCATCTTAGGACGAGAAAACTCATCGGTAAAACCGAAAGAACCGCT
>UMJF01041026.1_pt1 | contig 16658 bp, 13 predicted proteins | sample 1966001 | NCBI WGS metagenome assembly UMJF01 (sample SAMEA4836145, study PRJEB28245) | human gut metagenome | biome: gut microbiome; material: fecal sample | place: Denmark | collected 2008 | reverse complement strand
TTGCCGCCGGTATGTTCGGTGCGCTGGCAGAAGCCGGCATTAATATCGGCGTAATCAGTACATCAGAAATCAGTATTTCCTGCCTTGTGCCCGAACAGAAAGTGGCCCAGGCTGTTAATGCAATCCACCGCCGTTTCTTCCCGCAGGAAGCAGAAAACTGATTGATATAAAAACTGGAGGTAATTAATATGCTGACAAGTATTGCAGCTAACCACGCAAAAGGTAAATCCGCCGAAGACACTATTTTTGCCGCTAACGCAGCGTGCGTTGCCGCAGCCAAAAAAATAGGCGCAGAAAACGTAACCAACGCCACAATCGGCGCTATTTTGGACGAGGACGAAAAACTTGTATGCCTGCCCACGGTAGATAAAGTTTTCCGCAGCCTTTCTACCGATGAACTCATTGCTTATGCTCCAATTTCCGGCCTGCCGGATTATCTGGAAGAAGTTTTGAACGCAGCTTTCGGCGATTCCCGCCCGGAAGGCTACATGGCAGCAGTTGCCACCTCCGGCGGCACCGGCGTAATTCACCATGCAATCTGGAACTACATGGATGAAGGCGAAACCGCCCTTACCAGCGACTGGTACTGGGACCCGTACAGCGTGCTCTGCAACGATATGGGCCGCAAGCTCGACACCTATACCATGCTGGACGAAAACAACAAATATAACCTGCCTGCCTTAAAAGCAAAGGTAGAAGAAATTTTAAGCAAACAAAAAAGCCTGCTGTTAATCATCAATACTCCGGCACATAACCCCACCGGTTACAGCCTCAGCGAAGAAGATATGCAGGGCGTAATTGATATCCTTAAAAATGCTACCGAAGGCACCGGCAAAACCGTAACATTGCTTTTGGATATTGCCTACATCGACTATGCGGGCGAACGCCAGGCAGTACGCAAATTCTTCAAAAAGATTTCCAACCTGCCTGCCAACATTTTAACAATCGTTGCATACAGCATGTCCAAAGGCTTTACTATGTACGGCCAGCGCACAGGCGCAATGATAGGCGTTTCTTCTTCCAAAGAAGTTATTGACGAATTTAAAGGCATTAACCAGTACACCAGCCGCGCAACCTGGTCTAACATTAACCGCCCTGCCATGAAAACACTGGCAACCGTTTACAAAGACCCGGAACTGCTGGCAGCAGTACAAAAAGAACGCAACGACTATTACCAGATGATTAAAGCCCGTGCCGATTTGTTTATGAAAGAAGCAAATGAGTGCGGATTGAAATGCCTTCCGTATATTGCAGGCTTCTTCCTTTCCATTCCGGATACCGACCCGGAAGCAGTATGCAACAAACTGCATGATGACAACATCTTTGCAGTGCCTCTTAAAGCAGGCATCCGTATTGCACTGTGTGCGGTACCGCTTAAAAAAATCGGCGGTATGGCAGCTAAAATCAAAGCAGCACAGGACGCAGTACACAAATAATAAACAATGCATTGAAGTTTGCGAGGGGAATCTTGAAATATAAGAAAGGGAGAGATGGATTGTGAACAAAACAGACATGAAGTACAAAGCTTATATTCAGATTCTGGAGGAAGAACTTAAACCTGCTATGGGCTGTACCGAGCCGATTTCTTTAGCCTATGCAGCGGCAGTTGCGGCAAAATATATGGACGGCCTGCCCGACAAAGTATTGGTTGAAGCAAGCGGCAGTATCATTAAAAACGTAAAATCGGTAATCGTCCCCAACACCAACCACATGAAAGGCATTCCTGTTGCTGCGGCAGTAGGCATTATTGCCGGTAACCCGGATAAAGAACTGGAAGTTTTAGCCGACGTTACCCCCGAACAGATTGCCAAAATGCAGGAGTTTTTGCAGCATACCGAAATTACCACCAAACATATCGAGCTTGGCTGCACCTTTGACATTATCATTACCCTGTATCAGGGCGAACACTATGTTAAAGTGCGCATTGCCAACGACCATACCAACGTTGTACTGATTGAAAAAGACGGCGAAAAACTTAAATACATTCCCGTTAACGGCGAAACCAACGAAGGCCTTACCGACAGAACCCTGCTTAACCTGGCCGACATTTATGATTTTGCCAACACCGTAGACGTTGAAGATTTGAAACACGTTCTTGACCCGCAGATTAAATGCAACATGGCCATTGCAGAAGAAGGCCTGCGCAACAACTACGGCGCCAATATCGGCAGCGTGCTTTTAAAAATGGCCGGCGAAAACCCGGACGTACGCACCCGCGCACGCGCTATGGCGGCAGCAGGCAGCGACGCCCGCATGAACGGCTGCGAAATGCCGGTTGTAATCTGCTCCGGCAGCGGCAACCAGGGCATGACCACTTCCATTCCTGTTATTGTTTACGCACAGGAACTTAAAGTATCCGAAGAAAAACTTTACCGTGCTCTTGCACTTGCAAACCTCGTAACCATCCACGAAAAAACTCCTATCGGCGTACTTTCCGCATTCTGCGGCGCAGTAAGCGCAGGCGCAGGCGCAGGTGCAGGCATTGCTTACCTGCATGGCGCAACGCTTGAAGAAATCGGCCACACCATTACCAATGCCGTAGGCGTAACCAGCGGCATGATTTGCGACGGTGCAAAAGCATCCTGCGCAGGTAAAATTGCCAACTCCGTTGAAGCAGGCATTATCGGCTACAACATGTGCAAAACCGGCAATAACTATCAGCCAGGCGACGGCATTGTAGGCAAAGATGTTGAAGAAACCCTTGCCAACGTTGGCACCCTGGCTAAAAAAGGCATGGAAAAAACCAACGAAGTTATTATCGACATCATGATTAAAGAATGATGCAAAACGCTTAAAATTAAATAAGCAAACTAAGAGGCACTGTACTTTTGCGGTACAGTGCCTCTTGCTCTTGATGTATAAAATTAAATTAAAATAATTCGCTGTGGCTGCCTGTTCTAACGGCAACTAAAACCATGGCATCATCATACATTTTGTAAATTAATAACCAGTCGGCTTCAATATGACATTCACGCATATTTTTGTAATTCCGTGAATTAACTAACAAATGGTCACGGTATTGCGCCGGAAGTTTTTCCTGTTTTTGTAAAATATCAATTACTTTATGCAGCTTTTCAATGTCTAAACCTTGCTTTGTTATTTTCTTAATATCTTTTTTAAACTGGTTGGTATATTCAAGGTTAAGCATTTATGTCATCCATCATTTCTTTAAAAGATTTAAACGGCCCGTGTAAATTACGCCTGTTTTCAGCATCATCCATAGCTTTATAAGTTTCTACGTTTGGTTCATCATTTAATACTAAATCAAAGGGAATTCCCTGACGCCTTATTACTGCGGCAATAAATAAATTAATAGCGGCAGAAGATGTTAAGCCTAACTGGGAAGTTACACGTTCAAATTCTTTTTTTATTTCCGGTTTAATTCTGGTATTGATAACAGCGGTTGCCTGTGGCATAATTATCACCTCTTTTATAGAATTGTATCATAATTGATTTACATTGTAAATACAACAACTTAATAATTAAAAACTTGCCGTTAAAATATTAAATAAGCAAACTAAAAGGCACTGTACCATAAAAAGTACAGTGCCTCATTTATTTATATTAAGCCAATTTTGCTTTTAAATTTTTAAGTGCCAGTTTATGGTGCTTTGTTACCGTACAGGGCGAACAATTCAGCACCTGGGCTGTTTCTTTGCCGTTAAGCCCCTCAAAATACAGTGCCGTAATGGTTTGGAGCTGTTTATGCGTAAGCTTTGCCAATGCAAGGTTTAATAAAATACTCAGTTCCCTGCGTTCTATAACATTATCGGTAAATTCCGTGCCTTCTGCTTCATCCGTTTGGGGCAGGGGGCTTTTTTTATTTTCTTCTGCCCAAACTTTTTTAACGGCGTCATACAGCGCAAAATGTATTCTGCACCGTACGTAACCGGCAAAGTGTTCATAATCCGCTCCGTTGTAGGTTAGTACAAGTTCTATAAATTTCAAGCGCGCCAAACTAAGCCCTTCTTCAAAACCCAGCCCGTTATAAAAAATCTCACGGCGCATTTCCTTGCGGAACAAAGGCTCAAAAGCAGTACAAAGTTTTTCCATTGCCGCTTTATCTCCGTTCTGGGCGGCAGTAATTAATTTTTGGGTGTGCTGTGCATTGCTGGTTTCTTCCACATCAATTTTAAAATTTTTGTTAATAGTAAAATCAGGTTTCATCAAAAAAGGTGAAGCCTCCTTAAAAATTATTTTGCCGTTTTGCGGTGCGCACCCAAAAAAGCGGCGAAAACTATAATAACAAAAACGCAGGCAAAAAAACAAGACTGTTTTTGCAAAAATTTTTATGTTAAACTAAAAAGTTTGCGTTTAACAGAAAACGATTCAGCACCCTGTAAAAAAACGTTAATCTACGAAAGCAAAGTCTGTTACAACAAGACCAGTAAAAGTTAGACATACGCAAACGGAAATGTCTTGCGGGGGGGTAAAGGTATGGTATAATTTTGATATTAAGAATAATTAAATCGCATACAATCGCTAATTTATATATTTAATTATATAAATGTGCTTTGACCGCACAAAGTACGGCCAATAAATTAATTACAGGGGGTATTCAAAATGTCGAAGAAAAAACGTTCAAAAATTTTGGCAACGCTGTTGTGTGCAACAACTATGGCAGCTTTTTATGCCAGCCCGCAAATAGGTTATGCGGTTAGTTTAAACCAAAAAGAGGATGGAACTGTTACTACTGATAGTGGTGGCACTAATACAGCTATTCATAATATTGAGGGCATAGAAAGTATTACTTTTGGTGTTCAAGGTGATATGGAAACTGGTGGTGTGAACTTATATTTTGATGGTACAGGCACTTATGGTGGTTTGGTTGCTAATGGTAGTTTAACTGCTACTGATTTGTATATTACTGTTGAGAATAATGCCGATGGCGATAATTATAATTCAAACAGATATTCTTTAAAAAATGCTTTGGGCATACATAGAACTGGAACTGGTGATAAAGCAATTACTAACATAGAAGCAAATTCACAGGGTCACGGCGGCATGCAAGTAAGTAGTGATACAGTTTCAATTTTGGACGGTGCAGCAGTTTTTACAAATAAAACAACTTCAGATAATGGTGGAACTATCTCATTCAGTAGTGCATTTAACAGTGAACAAGGTATGACTGTTGGTACTAATTTTGTACTTGATAGTACTGGTAAAATTAGTAAAGTAAACGGTATTGATGTACAAGGTGCTTTAACAACGACCGGTACAATTAATTCTATGACTATTGGTAATAATCAGGTTAATGGTGTTACGTTAAATAACGGTAATGTTACGGCTAATGAAGTTACAGTAGGTTCTTATAAACTTTCCGAAGTGGGCAGTTTGGCTAATACAATTAACCAAAAAACAATGGGAATTGCAAGTTATGATGCTTCAAATGGAACAACTTTTAATGGCAAGATTACAGCTTATGCTGGAGTAGTTACAAATTCTATTTCTGATGGCTCTGTAAGTTTTAGGGTAAGTGATGCTAAAGATGTTATCGATGCAGTTAATGACAGCGGTACTGGCTTGGAAGCAACGAATGATTTAGCAAAGGAAAATGAAAAAGATATTGTTAGTTTAGGTAATAAAGTAGATACTTTTGATGGACGTATTACAAAAAATACTGATGATATTGGAACTTTAAATACCAAAACAACTGGTATGAGTTATGATGCTTCAAGTGGCACAACATTTGCACAAGCCGTAACTGCAAATGATTTTAAAATTGGTGATACTAGTTTAAAAAATGTTGCCGATGCCGTAAATAATGAAACAAGTGGTTTAGCGGCTGCTCATACAAAAATTGGTGCAGTTGAAAGTGAAATTGATACTTTGCAAAAAGTAACAACCGGTATGAGTTATGATGCTTCAAGCGGTACAAAATTTGCACAAGATGTAACGGCAAATGATTTTAAGATTGCTGGTGGAACAAGTTTAAGCCAGGTAGCTACTGATTTAACTACAGCTCAAGGTAAAATACAAACAAATGCTAATAATATTACAACATTAACAGGCAAAGTAACAACAGCGGAAAGCGAAATTGACGTATTGCAGACAACAGTAGGTGATGAAAACAGCGGTTTGGTTGCAAAAACTAAAAATTTAAATGCTGACGGTAGTACACTTACTGGTATGACTAATATTACAACAAATACTTTTACAGCTACGAGCGGTAGTATTGGCAGTATAGGTTTTAGCGGCAACAATCTTACAAATGTTGCAAGTATAGGCGGCGTTGATAATACCGTTACTGTTGCCGGTACAGCTATTGGTAATGGCAGTTTTAATGGCGTAACAATTGCTGATTATAATACTAATGGTAGTCACGGTGCTACTATTAACGGTATTTCTATTTATCAAGATAGTGATGGTCATTATAATGTTGGTACTATTGACTTGAATGATTTAACAGGTAGTGGCAGCGGCGGTACGGTTGACGGCATTGTCCGCACGGATAATACACCACAGGATAAAGAAGATAATGATTATACAACAACCATTGAAGGCAATCTTGAGGTAAGAACAAATGGAACGATTACCCAAAGAAATGGTGATTTCGCAGTTGCGGCTGATGGTACGGTAACAGGCAAGGATTTTGCTGTTAAAGGAACTGGAACTACGTTAAGCGGTGTTGCAAGTAATGTAACCGCTTTACAAACAACAGTAGGTAATGAAAGCAGCGGCTTAGTAAAAAATGTTAATGACTTAAATACTACTGTTAGTGGTCATACTACAAGTATAAATGCATTAAATACCAAAAGCAAAAATTTAAGTGAAGATGGTATGCAGCTGACCGGTATGGATAATATTGAATCAGCTAAAGGTAAAATTGGCGGTATTAGTTTTGACGGTAATGCAATTACTAATGTTACAAGTATTGGCTCTGATACCGATACAATCAACATTGCAGGTACAGCAATTAGTAAGGGCTCTTTTAACGGTGTAAATATCGGCGTTGATAGTGATAGCCACGCAACTTTTAACGGTGTTTCTATTTATAAAGATGCTAACGATTATATTGTTGGTGACGTAAACATTTCTGCTTTGAAGGGCGTTTCCGGTACTGAAATTGAAGGCATTAAACGTACTTCTAATAATGGCGGCGGATTTACCACTACCATTGAAGAAAATCTTGCTGTAAGCACTGATGGTACTATTAAACAAACTAATGGTGATTTTGCAGTAGATACTGATGGTAATGTTACCGGTAAAGATTTTAAAGTTAATGGAACAAGTTTAGGTAATGTTGCAAGTGCAGTAAATGACCAAACAAAAGGTTTGAAAGCAACTTATGATATTGCAAGCGCAAATCAAGCTGCTATAATTGATGAAGAAACTGGTTTGGGAGCGTTAAATAACAAAACGACCGGTATGACTTATACAGCAGGAACTACGACTGCTGACGGTATTACAGAGTTTGATCATAAGTTGAAAGCAACTGCATTTGAAACTGAAAATTTGACTGCTACCGAAGGAAATATCGGCGGTATTAGTTTTGAAACTGTAAATGGTGTTAAAACAATCGGTACAGATAGTGATACCATTACTTTGGCAGGAAATGCAATCAGCAAGGGAAGTTTTAACGGCGTAAGTATTGGTGTTGATGGTAGTAACCGCGCAACTTTTAACGGTGTTTCCATTTATACAGATTCCGCAAATGAAAATGATGTAATGGTTGGCGGCATTAATATTTCTGACTTGCAAAGCGGAAGCGCCGAAATTACCAATAAACTGAGAGGGATTACTTACAGCAATGAAAGCGGCAACGATTATACTATGACCTTTGCTGGGGTTATGTCTGTATCTACTGAAGGCGAATATAAATTTAAGTATAATGGTAATGAATACGGACTTGATGATTTAATCAATACCGTTAGTAGTGAGGACCTTGCAGGTTTTGAAGAACTGAAGAAAAAAGTTGATAAACTTGAAGATAAAACCACTGGTATTGAATTTGATGAAGGAACAGGTAGTACCACTATTAATGATATGGATAAAGACTCAAGCGGCAATTGGGTAAAAGGCGATAACTCTCTTACCGTTGGTGATGATGGTATTACTGCAAATGGCGATACTGTTATTAACGGTGATACTGATGACAATACCACTAGCGGAAACGGTAATGGCAGCAGCGACCCGCAGGGTGGAGATAGCATTATAAACGGAGACCAGCTTGTAGATGGTGACCAGCATGTTACTGGTGATTCGCAGTTTGATGGTACTATAACTGTTGGTAGCGGTACTGATGGCAAAGGTCAGACAGTTATTGATGGCGGCAATATCACTACCGGCGATACTATAATTGATGGTGGTAGTGTAACATCTAAAGAAGGGCATTTTGATAATATTAACGTTGGCTCCGGTGAAAACGCAACTACTATCGGTGAAAGCGGCATTCAGGTTGGCGACAACACAACTATTGATAACAGCGGCGTAAGCATTAAAGATGAAAACGGCAGCGTAGTTATGGGCGACCATGATGTTGTTATTAAGGACAGTGATGGTAATGTTGAAGCTAGCCTTTCGGATGTAGCCAACAGGGTTGACGGTATAGAACAAAGCATTGGGGATTTGAACAGCCGCATGGGTGAATTGGAAGACCGCATTGACAAAGTAGGCGCAATGGCAGCTGCTATTGCTAACCTGCGTACTATGGGCTATGACCCTGCTGCACCGACTGAAGTTGCTGTTGGTATTGGTCAGTACCGTAACGAAACCGGCGCAGCACTTGGTTTATTCCATTATCCAAATCGTGACTTTATGCTGAGCTTATCTGTTTCTACCAGCGGCGATGAAGTAATGGGCGGTATTGGTGCAACATGGAAATTTGGACGCAAGAGCCCTGAAAAAGTAGCAGCAGAAAAAGCTGAAAAAGCACGCGAAGCCAAACTTCAAAAAGCTGAAGCTATTAAAGAAGCGGCACGCCTTAAAAAAATTGAAGCGCAACAGGAACGCCACGCAAAATTGGCAGCACAGAAAACTGCAACAAAATAATTGAAAATTGTTAATGTTAAAAATTAATAAAGGCGGGTGTTGCCCGCCTTTATTACTAAGCTTAAAATTAAAGGGAGAAATAAAAATGAAAAAATTTGCTTTGTTATTAACAGTTATTTTTACTTTTGCTTTATCTGCATTATGTTTTGCTGCTGATGGCGATGCACTTAATAAACAGCAGGCAACAGCAGAAGTATTTGTGAATGTTTTTACTGAAAATGCTCCTGCATATACAAGTTTTACTGCCGGATTTGACGATAGTTTAAAAAGCAAAATTAACCGTCAGGCTTATTTAACATTACAGCAGCAGGTAAAAGAACGTTTTGGCACTGTAAAAGAAAGTAAATTTTATTCTTATCAGCGTTTTGATGAACGTGATTATGTAACTTATATTGCTGCATTTACGAAAGAAAAACTGGTAAATATTACTTGTATTTTTAACAAAAATAATCAGATGGTAGATTTTGCTTTAAGCCCAATAAGAGAGCAAAAAGCAGAACAGAAATAAAGTTATGGGCAAATTAAAAGAAATAATGGCAACATGCGTAACTGCGGCTGCGCTTTGCGTAATGCCGTTATCGGGGTTTGCACAAACACTTTTGGAAGCCGGAAAGACCGACTGCGGGGTGCTTTATGTTGATACAGACAGTATTAGTACAGTAAAAAAAGACGGAAAATATTATCTTGCTGTTTTTGCAGAAGAAAAATATACCGACGTAAATTTTTTATCGGCACTCCGTAGTGGTGAAGATATGCAAAATGCTGTATCTGCAATATATTTATATTTATTTAATACTTATGGCAATGAATATTGCATAGGAGCAAATTATATTGTAGATTCAGAGGGAAAAGTTTGTGCTGATTTAGGATCTGATATGTTGCCTAAGGAAGTATCTGATAATAAAACTTTAAAAAACGTATATACTATTGCGCTTAAAATTTTGGAACGCAAAAAATCAGTATATTGAAACTTTTATAATTCAGCTTTTAAAGAAGGTGATAAATATTGCAGACACTACCTTTTAATGTAGCAAAATTTAAACAGCTTGCGCCGGACTGCACGGCAGAATACGTTAACTATATGCCGCGCGGCAAAAACGGCATGCGCTGCTGGGAAATTAAAGCACAAAAGCCTGACGGAGAATGTATGATTGTGCTTTTGTGCGATTACGGTTATAAAACCGGCGGTGAAGTTATTGAAATACATCCGTTTGTTAACCGCAAAGAACGCAACGAAGAAATTTGCCGTTTATATTACGAAAAAGGTGTTTCACAGTTATTTTTGGCAAATTTGTTTAATATGAGCCAGCCTTCGGTTTCGGTAATTGTTAACAAAAAGTAGCGGTTTCTTTTTTGGCAAAAAACAGCTTATGCGGTATAATATTATTATAGCCTGCATAAAAGGAGAAAAACTATGCTGAAACTTACTTTGCCAAATGGTACTATAAAAGAATATTCGGAAGGAATTACGCTTTTGGAGGTTAGCCGCGAACTGAACGGTTTTTACAGCCAGCCGGTAGTGGAAGGCATTTTTAACGGCGTCGGCACCGATTTGCAGAAGCCTTTGCACAGCGACGGCATTGTTGATTTTATAACCTGGGATACGGAAGAAGGACGCCGCGTTTATGTGCGCAGCCTGCTGTTTTTGTTTTTGTATGCCATTAAAACTCTGCGCCCCGAGGTGCAGCTTGAGGTTTGCAATTCGATAGGCAGCGCTTTGTATTGCGATATTACCAACGGCATTGTGCTCAGCAAATACGATTTGCGCGATATTGATTTGTTTATGCGTAAACTTATTGCGGCGCAGGAGCCTATTGTTTACAGCACTATCAGCAGGGCGGAAGCCGAAAAAATTCTGGTGGAACGCCGTGAGGACGACCGTTTGCAGCTTTTGGGCAACACGCCCGGCGCGCAGACGCTTACTGTGTACAAGCTGCGCGATTATATGGAGTATTTTTTTGGCGCCATGATGCCGGATTGCAGTTACTTAAAGCAGTTTGAACTGATAAACTACGAGAACGGCATAATTATTAATTACCCCGATAAATGCTGCATGGACAGGCTGGATAAGTTTGAGCCGAGTGATGCTTTAAACGGTATGTTCCACGAATTGCAGGACTGGTCGGCAAAAATTAACTGCAACACTGTTGCCAAACTGAACCGCATTATAAGCTGCGGTTATGCCAACGGCATTATTCAGGTGGCAGAGGCTTTGCACGAAAAGAAAATTGCCGGTATTGCCGATAAAATTGCTGCCAGCAATAAAGATGTGCGGCTGGTGCTTATTGCAGGGCCTTCTTCTTCCGGCAAAACAACGTTTGCGCAGCGTTTAAGCATACAAATGGTGGTTAACGGTTTGCGCCCGGTGCCTGTTTCTATGGATGATTATTTTAAAGACAGGCATGATACGCCGAGAAAGCCTGACGGTACTTTCGATTTTGAAAGCGTCGACGCCGTTGATTTGGAGCTTTTTAATGACCATTTGCGCCGCCTGTTGGCAGGGGAGTGTGTAAAAATGCCAAAATATAATTTCCGCAGCGGCATGAGGGAGTACCGCGGGCGTGAAATTCAGCTTGGCGAAAATGATGTTTTGGTTGTAGAGGGTATCCATGCGCTTAACGAGCGTATTTCTGAAGCTGTGCCTGCCAATAATAAAATGAAAATTTATATCAGTGCTTTAACGCCCATGCAGCTTGATTCCTACAACCGCATCCATACAACGGATATGCGCCTTTTGCGCCGCATTGTGCGCGATTCGCAGTTCCGTTCGCACGATGCCTTGATGACGCTGAAATTATGGGATGATGTACGGCGCGGGGAAGAACAGTATGTATTTCCGTTTCAGGACAGCGCCGATATTATGTTTAATACTTCGCTGGTTTACGAGTTTGCGGTGCTTAAAAAGTATGCCGAGCCGCTGCTGAAGCTGATTCAGCCGGACGAAGCCGTTTACACGCGCGCGCAGCGCCTGCTTGAACTTTTAAGCCATGTGCGCGGCATGGATGATGCGGCGATACCGACCAATTCTATTTTAAGGGAGTTTATCGGCGGTTCTATTTTTAAAGAGGCACTGTAAAAATTAAAAAAGGGTATAAAAAATCCCATCCGTTTTTATGAACGTTTGAACCGTTCGCGGCGGATGGGATTTGTTTTTTTAGTTGGCCGGTGTAGGCTTGTTGCTTACAACCGGTTTGGCGTTGTTGGCAGCGTTGCCTTCCAGAATTTCACGCACACGGTCGCGCATGCTTGGTTTCTGGGGTGCAGGCTGAGAGCCTCCGGCTGCTTCTTCGGCAGCTTTTTTGGCTGCGGGTTTGTTTTTGTCTTTATCAGCGTCTTTGCTGTCTTTTTTGTCTTTGTCCTTATCTTTGTCGCTGTCCTGTTCAATTTTGGGTTCGGGCGGAATTTCCACGCCGCTGGGGCGTACAAAGTCTACCGCAGGAAGGTTGGCAACGGCGTTAACCATGTAGCTGCGCCAAATGCTGAGCGGCTGCATGGAGCCGTACATATATTCAAGGGCGCGGCCGTTATCGTCGCCAATCCACACGGCGGTGGAGAGGTTAGGCGTAAAGCCTACAAACCATGCGTCTTTAAAATCGTCGGTTGTACCGGTTTTGCCAGCTGCCGGGCGGCCAATGCCTGCGCCTGCTGCTGTGCCGTTTACAAATACGCCTTTCATCATGTCAACGGTTAAATATGCGGCGCGCGGGTCAACTGCTTCGCGGCGTTCGGTTTTGTTTTCAAAAATTACTTTGCCGTTGCGGTCTTCAATTTTTAAAATGCCAATCGGTTTAACGTAAACGCCGCCGTTGGCTATTGCACCGTAAGCTGCGGCCATTTCAACAGGAATTACGCCTTTGCTTAAGCCGCCGAGTGCCATGGCAAGGTTGGCGTCGCTATATGCGCCGTCTTCAACCAAAGTGGTAATGCCAAGGTTTTTGGCTGTTTGCAGAATTTTATCCACGCCAACCTGCTGCGCTACAAGTACGGTAGGTACGTTCATTGAGCGGGTGAGTGCGGTGCGCAGGCTTACTTTGCCGTGCCATTTAAGGTCGGAGTTCTGCGGAGTCCAGCCCTGAGCAAATTCGGTTTCCTTATCTTCAACTACGCTGGCAGGGGTAAAGCCGTTATCCATGGCGGTAAGGTAAACAAAAGGCTTAAAGCTGGAACCCGGCTGGCGTACTGCCATAATTGCGCGGTTGAATTTGTCTTCGGCGCGGCCGCCAATCATAGCTTTAATGTAGCCGGTGGTAGGGTCTAACGAAACGAGCGCTACCTGCGGCTGGGTAAGTTTGTTGTCGTCGGTGTAGTAATTGGGCAGGTACTGCAAGGCGTCAACTGCTGCCTGCTGCATATCGCTGTTAATGGTGGTGTAAATTTTAAGCCCGCCTTTATACAGCGCGTCGGCACCGAATTTATCAATAATAAACTGGTTGCAGTAATCAAAAAAGTAAGAAAGGTATTCTTTTTTATCCTGCGTTTCGCTTACATGCACGGCAATTTTTTCGGCTTTGGCTTCATCGGCCTGGGCCTGGGTAATATAGCCGTATTTTACCATCTGGTCAAGCACAAGCTCCTGGCGTTCTTTGCTGGCTTTTGGGTTTTCCAGCGGGTTGAAGTAGTTAGGGCTTTTAGGAATGGCTGCCAGCGTTGCTGCTTCGGCAAGGTCAATGTCTTCTACATGTTTGCCAAAGTAGTAAAGCGAGGCACATTCTACGCCGTAAGTGCCCTGGCCGAAATAAATGCGGTTCAGGTACATGTTTAAAATTTCGTCTTTGGTATAGCGTTCTTCAAGCTGGCGTGCAATAAAGGCTTCTTTAACTTTGCGGGTAATGGTACGCTCGTTGGTTAAAAAAGCATTTTTGGCAAGCTGCTGGGTAATGGTGCTGCCGCCCTGTACATCGCCGCCGGTAAGGGTTACTACCAGTGCGCGCGCGGTGCCGCGGATATCAATGCCGCCGTGTTCGTAAAAGCGGGCGTCTTCAATAGAAATAAAGGCTTCCTGCAGGTGCTTTGGCATTTTGTCAAGACTTACGGGAATGCGGCGTTCTTCGGATGCGGTGGTGTAGATGAGTTCGCCTTTATCGTCAAAATACTGCGAAGCAGCATCCGGGCGCAGCGAATCTTCAATATCTACCGCAGGCAGCAAACCGGCAAGGCCCCAGAAAGCAGCGCCTGCCAGCACGATTAATGCTGTAAGTACGCAGATTACTGTTTTAAAAAAGTTTCCCATTAAATTAACCTCGGTTCTGTAAATATTGTAATAACAGCTGAAACATTCCCAATTATTATACCACACTTTAATTTAAAAGGGTACAACGGCAATGTAAAACAGCACCGCGCAAAGTAGATTTTTGGTGAAATTTGCGGGTGCTGTGGGGAATATTTGTGAACTTTACCAGATTCCTAAAACGTGCTGCATGCCAATGCTTACCAGTGCAATGAAAATCCAGCATACAAGGCCGAGCAAAATCGGTTTGCCGCCGCTTTTTACAAGGCTTACAAGGTTGGTGTTAAGGCCAATGGCTGCCATTGCCATTGCAATCATAAATTTGCCTATCGAAGGAAGCTGGGCAAGTACCGGCAGGCTTTCACCGGCAAGGGTATTAAAAATTGCCGCCATTACAAAGTAAAGAATGAACATGGGGAAGATGGAGGTAATTTTAACATCGGCCGCCGTATTTTTGGTTTTGGATGTTATGTAGGCAAGCCCGAGGCAGATAGGTATAATTGCAAGCGTTCTGGTTAATTTAACAATGGTTGCGTAGTTTAGGGCTGTATCGCTGCCGTGCGCGTTGGCCCATGTTTGCCCTGCGGCAACTACGCTGCTGGTATCGTTAATGGCCGTTCCTGCCCACATGCCAAAGCCTGTATCGGTAAAGCCAAGCATATCGCCAAGTGCAGGGAACAGGAAGGCTGCCACAACATTAAACAGAAAAATTACGGAAATCGACTGGGCAATGTCTTTATCGGAGGCTTTAATAACAGGCGCTGCCGCCGCAATGGCACTGCCGCCGCAAATGGAAGAACCCACGCCGACAAGCGTTGCAATATCGCGCTCTATGTTCATAATTCTGCTTAAAATGTAAGCCGTAATTAATGCCGTGCCGATAGTTGAAACAATAATTAGTAAAGACTGCGAGCCGACTGCTAAAATTTCAAATAAATTCATGCCGAAGCCTAAAAGAATGATGGAATATTGCAGTATTTTTTTGGCAGTAAACTGAATGCCGGGCTGAAAAAATGCTGGCCGTTTCCAAAAAGCGGCTGCAAGGCCGAATAAAATTGCAAAAACGGGTGCTCCAACAACCGGGAAAAGTTTGCCAAGATAGGTTGCAGGCACTGCCAGCGCAAAGCAGAATAAAATTCCGCGTAAATTTTTGTTGATGAAATCCATGCGTTAAAACTTCCTTTCATTAATAAGATATAAAATATTAAAACGTTCCGTGAACTGGTTGCAAACAAAGTATAAATGATTTACAATAATTAGTAAAATGAATTATTATAATAAAATCGATTAAATTTTATAATGAGGTTTAACGATGATAGAAGAACTTGAAACATTTTTAGCCGTTGCAGAATACCGTAATTTTACCAGGGCGGCGCAAAAACGCAATATATCGCAGCCAACTGCCAGTGTGCAGATAAAAAAACTGGAAGAATTTTTTGGGGCATCTTTAATAGAAAGAACTGCAAAACATAAAAATGTGGCGCTAACTTCTGCCGGAAAAATTCTTTTGCAAAGCGCCGGGAACATTTGCGCGGAAATTGAATACGCAAAGGCGGCTATCGGCGGCTGGCAGGAAAAACTTGAAGGTGTGCTGCGCATCGGCGCAAGCCAGACGATTGGCGAATACTTTTTGCCGGAATATCTTGGCAGGTTTACCAAAAAATACAGCAAGCTGGAGCCGGAAATTATAATTGGCAACACAAAACATATTGTAAACCTGCTTTTAAACGGCGAGATTGACGTGGGGCTGGTTGAAGGCGAAGTGCAGGAAAGCGGAATAAACGCAGAGGCATTTTACCGCGACAGGCTGGTTGTTATTGCGGCTGCCGGGCATGAAGCGAGCGGCAATAAGCGCTGGATTATACGCGAGGAAGGTTCGGCCTCCCGCGAGCAGTGGGAAAGTTTTGTGCGCGAAAGCAACATAAATATAAACAGAAGGCCGGTAATTTTTAATACGAATTTTGCCGTTAAAGAAGCAGTAAAAAATAATTTAGGCTGCGCATTGATATCGGAGCATATTGCCGTGCAGGCGCAGCGTGCCGGTGAAGTAAGCATTGCGGATAATTACCCTGCGGCACGGCGTGATTTTTACTGCCTTACGCTGCACAGCAGGGCCGAGCGGCGTGCTGTAACTGTTTTTAAAGAAGATTTGCAAGAAAACTTTGCGAAAAATGAAGGAAATGAAAATAAAAATGAGGATTAATAAGCAAAAGAAAAATTTATGTAAAATTTAGCTGTAAATTGCTGAAAATAGTATCAAATTTATGTTTGCTTTTAACAGGCAGATTTAATATAATAATAACACGCTGTGATGCGGCACTGAAAAATTTGAAAAAATAATTTCAAAAAAGTAGTTGACAAAATGTTGAAAACGTTGTAAACTACAAAAGCTGTCAAACATCAGCAGCACCTTGAAAACTGAACAAGAACCAAGAAAAAA
>UMJF01008085.1_pt1 | contig 16965 bp, 18 predicted proteins | sample 1966001 | NCBI WGS metagenome assembly UMJF01 (sample SAMEA4836145, study PRJEB28245) | human gut metagenome | biome: gut microbiome; material: fecal sample | place: Denmark | collected 2008 | reverse complement strand
AAAACTGTCACAACTGTCACAACTGTCACAACTGTAACGCCTCTCTTCTTCTTCTCCCTTCTCTCCTCCTTCATCCATCTTTGTAAAGAAATCACCTACCCATCTCCATCCCCCCGCCCCATCAGTTTGCGGAGAATAGACAATAAATCCCCCAAAAACTTGCATGAAAGAGAAATATTTCATATATTTGCAGAAGAAAAGCTGCACTCGGCAATTTGAAAGCAAGCTTTCATTGCGCTCGTTTGCATTTTCTTTGCAAAAGAAAAGAAGAAGAAAAAGAAAAGATATGAAACAAGGAAACAACAGAATACAATTACCCCTAGAAGAAATCAAGCTCGCATTCGCTGCTTCATGCGTTGAGGGAGCTGCAAGAAAGCTCGGGGTACCATATATTGAAATATACGAAAGAATGAGAAAGGTTGATTTAATCAACAAGTTCATTCTGCCCCACTACGATACGCTCCACACCGAAAGTCGAGAGTATCTTATAGAAGATGTCATTGAGTGTCTAACTAATTGGGAGAAGAAAGACAGATGAAAATAACTGTTTATCATGGAGCTACAGAAATTATAGAAGCTCCACTTAATCATGTTGGAAGACCAAGGTTAGACTTTGGTCAAGGCTTCTATGTAACCGATTTAAAGGATCAGGCAATCAAATGGGCTAAAACCATAGCCGAAAAAAGAGCAGCACAACCCCTACTCAATATCTACACTCTGGATAGGGATGCTATTCTCGCAGAAGCTCGCTGCAAGATATTTACCGCATACGATAAAGACTGGCTAGACTTCATCGTGGGCAACAGACGGGGCGAAAACCCTGCCAGAGATTACGATTATGTAGAAGGAGGTATTGCTAACGACCGAGTAATCGATACCGTAAACCTATACATGACAGGTTTTTACGATGCAGAATCAGCCCTACAGCAGTTAATATTTCATAAGCCCAACAATCAGATTTGCCTGCTCAATCAAACTCTCATCAATAAATACTTAGTATATAATGGAACAGAAAAAATATAAACAGATCAACACAAAGACGCCTGAGATTCAAGAAATGATTCTCAGCTATCAGATAGGAGGCGTGGCATACGAACTGTCACAGCGCCTGGAAATATCTCCAGCTCTGGCTCTTGATCTTTTCTATCGCAGCAAGACCTGTGCCCAACTCCACGATAAGCGCACCGGCCTATATCTCATGAGCAATGGCTACATCGCCGATGATTTCATTTACGAGAAGCAGAGAGGGTACTGATAGCAGAAAGAAAGCTCGACCAGGAGTTAAGGAGAGATGCTACCCCATCATAAGGAACCATCAAGCAGACACGCCCTGAAGGGGCAGAAGCACCTAGCCCAGGGTAACACCCTGGGTATAAGCGCAATCAGCCTTGCGCCCTGAAAGGGCAAAAGCCTTAAAAGATTCCGTGAATTCCCTGCCTATTCCTCTCGCCTTTCCGCCTCCGGCTCCGCCACCATTTCCGGCACTTCTTCCGCCAATTCATATCTTCTGATATGATGATCTTCCAGATAGATATGGTTCAGCGTAAAGGCGAGCGACTCCAGCGTTTTCTTCCTTACCGCCGGCTTCAGTTCACATTCCCATATCACGATGGTATGCCATCCCATTTCAGCCAGCCGGTGCAGCACCTCATGGTCCCTCTCCCGGTTCCTCCTGATCTTCTCCATCCAGAACCCGGTGTTCGATTTCGGCACCACATAATATTTGCACCCTTCATGTCCGTGCCAGAAGCACCCGTTCACCAGAATACAGGTGCGATATTTCCTCAGCACGATGTCCGGCTTGCCCGGCAACCGGGGGTGATTGAGCCGATACCTGAATCCCCTACTCCACAGAAATTTCCTGACAAGAATCTCCGGTTTGGTATCCCTGCCCCTTATTGCCGCCATATTGTTATGGCGCTGTTCTATGGTCAAACGGTCTGACATACTCTTTATTTACAAAGACATTTTTTAACGTAACTTAGAAATAAAAACGAGGTCACTCTTACCAGCAACCTCGTTCAAATATTAGTTGAGTTTTAAAATATCCTCCTTGGCAAGCCCTGTATATCTTGCGATTTTATCAATAGGCTCGTTTTCCATTAGCATATTCTTAGCTATTTCTATTTTACCTTCTATGATAGCTCCTTTATATGCTGCAATGTTATCACGCATCACCTTGATACTTTCATCATATTTTTCACGGTCTTCCTTACTGAGTGCAGTGATATCCGCTATCTCAGCCAGTTTCTGGAAGACGGCATTTCTTGCCATAAACGGCATTCTTTCCAATGTACTCATGTTCTTTAAAACAAATATCCAACGTTCAAAATCAGTTTCACATTCATCCTCCTCCTTAGTAAAGAGGGGAAGCATAAGATATATCATTCTGAGATTATCAGAGAAAACCCGTCCTGTTTCTGTATCCACAAGACAAACATCTGTTCTAAACTTCTCAGGGCTTCTACTCTCTATATTGAAGTTCATAAAACATACTGTATAGACCGGCGCGAGGTGATAGTCCCATTCCCCCTTCACGCCTTGCTTTACTATAGCACGCGAAGCATAATAAAGAGAGCGATCTACAAAATGTTCCTGATAACGGTTTTGCATCTCCACAATAATATGCTGTCCCTGATCTGTAGTACAATATATATCATATATGATACCACGCATATTCTTTGCCTCGGGCAATTGCTCCTTGTCCTTAAAGGTGATATCCGTTATCGTATGCTCACCCTTCAGGAGATCATTGAGGAAACTAATCAGTAAATCTTTAGTGATTTCCTGTCCAAAGATCAGTTTAAATCCCCAATCAGAAAATGGATTTATAAACTTTCCCATACGCTATCTTATTTTTTCTGCAAATTTACATTTTTCCTTTGAAAACACAAAAGAAATCCCCCAAAAACTTGCAGAAAAGAGAAATATTTCATATATTTGCAGAAGGAAAAGCTGCACTCGGCAATTTGAAAGCAGCTTTCATTGCGCTCGTTTGCATTACAAACATTTTAAATTATATAATTATGTTAGGAACTGAACTTCCGCATGTGGTTCAGGTACGGGCTGAAGGCCCAGAAGCTCCTAGCCCAGGGTAACACCCTGGGTATAAGCGCAATCCACCTTGCGCCCTGTAAGGGCAAAAGCCTTTTTAAAAAGGATATTAAGAATGAAAACAAGAGAAGGCAAGAAACCAGCACCACGATGGCAGCGATGTAGATATCTATGTAGAAATGCCCCCTAAGTTTTTCCTGATAGTCCGTCTGAAGGCATACCTTGAAGCCCTTCTGGGTTGCCCTGTCGATATTATCCGAAAGCACCAGCACCTCAACCCCTTCCTGCTCAAGGAAGTTGAGAGAGATGGGATTGAAGTGATAGCAGAGCGATAGATGCGATAAACTACCTTATCCTATATTCATCAAATTACGCAATGAGACGATAGTTTTCGTCTCGCACTCAGCAACTTCCTTGAAACCGAATTCAAAGCTATGGTAATCAGTTAGCGACAGGACTAAAACCAGTTTATCATCCTTTATCCTCAGTCTTGAATTTGTCACCCGATAATATCCTTCAGATGCATTCTCAACTATAAACATAAAATAGTCGATAGAATCTATCTTGAACATACCTTTATTGATGTCCAGAGGGATTTCCATAGAAAGCCTATTATGCTCAAAATCATCATAAGCATCCCTATCGACAGCTAATACAAATACATTCTCGACCTTATATACCTGTCCCTTTTGAGGGATAACATCCTTAACATGCTCATAAACACCTTCTTTAGGCAAAACTTCATGCGGGTCGGTACCCAGGCTGCACTCCTTTACAGTAAAATTCTTCCTAAGCTCTGCAAGCAATGCTTCATTGTTTTTTTCGTCTTTTTTATCGAGAGCAAGAGAGAAGATATTTTCTTCCTCAAATGGGGTATACACCTTACCCAGAACCTGCCTGAAATGTGTTTCTACATATTCTTTTGCATTCACAGACGGAAGCGGACGCATGGCATAGAAGCTGAAATCCTGCTGGAGCCAGTTTCTTATCTCTGAACAGAATTTAGCCCTGATATTCTCCTTCCATTGCTGCTGTTCTCCCCTATTATTTCTTGCATAGAGCGAGAGAACAAACAGGAAGTTTACATCGTAATGGAACAGGAGCAACGTATCACGGTCAAACAATCTGTTCTGAAACTGCTTGGAAATGTATCTGTTGTTCTTTCTGTCAGTTTCCTTAATACCGTCTATGGCATAGCGAAACTTTTCGTCCATAGTAGCAGAAATGAAGAAGTTAGGAATGATGTTATATCCTTCTGTTTCATCATCACGAAGCTTAATGCCGGATTCAGGCTTTCTGCCGCTGTTGAAGATATCCAGGTTCCACTGTATCACGTTTCTCGCATAGGTGTATTGCTTATAAATGGACTCCTTTCCGAGTTCGTTGCCCATCTTATAATACTTGCTGTCACCGATATAATAAGTATTACTTGATTCGTCATTAATCAAGCTCTTCGCCGTAAAGAGGTGGTCCACTATCTTACCGTCTTCCTGTTTCTTGTCCATTCCGTCAGGCAGCGGATTATCGCCCACCAAGGCATCAATAATCGCCTCAAACACGATATGAAAACTCTTGACAAGCAGATACTCTTTCTGACTGGTATTTACATATATATGATGTGACTTGTCGAAGAAAGCATAGCACAGCTTCCAAAGCTGCAACGCCTTGTCTGAGAAATACTTATACTTTATCTGATTCAAGCGTACTTTGCCATATCCGTTTCTGTATTTCTCAAACTGTTTGCCCTTTATCAGGTCAAAATTGCAGTTAATTTCTTTAGGAAATCCGTATGTATCGCCAATATAATTGAGAATCGAGAAGAAGATGACAAGCAGTTCTTCATCGAAGTTAATCTTGCGTTTCTTGTTGACAGGGTTTAAGTAGATAGCATCCCCTCCCTGGATGATAGCAGAAGTAGTACTGATAGTGCGGGTCCAGTTTATCTTGTTTAAGCCTGAATGGAGGTTCTTCAACACAAAGAAGAAGAAACTCTTATTATCCTTATTAAACTGGATCAGCGACAGAAGAATATCAAGGAATGTATTGCTCTTTCGCTTGCTGCTACCACCCACCTGATTAATCATTTTCTGATAAACAATAGTCGAGTCGTTGCTCTTGTCGTTCTTATATACAACGATGGCCCTATATATCCATACAGCAAAGCCATAGAGAAAATCACGCTCCTCTTTTGTCAGTTTTTCCTGACCTTCAGGGTTGATAATATCGTATGGCTGGTACTTGCCAAAAGCAAGTTCCTTGCCATCCACATCACGCAGCAATACTTTAGGAAGAATAAACACGCAGTCTCCTAATAGGGGATTATAATAATACCCTACATAATGGATGGACACCTTGCCCTCTACGTTCTCCATTGGATCGATGCCGTATAATACATCGTGCACATCAGATACATTGTATTGATATTCTTCTATCAGGATTCTCATTTTCCTACTTTTTAAATCGATTATTTGCAGACAAAAGTCTTATTCATAACATACTTTCAGCTGCAAGTCTAAGCGGTTATCCAACAGCATTACCATATTATACATCGTAATGGCATCTATGCCTTTGACTATATAATAATCGCCCTCTTGAACATAACTATAGACAGCGTCATTCAAAATCTCCTCATGTTGGCTTTTTGTTACCAGAGGCGTATTACGGCGTTGATATTTCATTTCTTCCGCAATTTTTTCAACCTGTTCTATTCCGATTTTAGAAAGCACCTTAAGATAGGTTTCAAACCTGTTCTTCTCGTTTATGACGGTTCCGTCAGGGAATTCAACAGTAAATACCTTAGGAGTTTTTGGAAGTTTCTTACCGCTCTCGGTCTCAACCCCCTCTTCACTGTTGTCTTCATCAGCTTCAGAATCAGGACTCAAATTTAAGTTACTCAGGAATTTTACTATTTTTGTCCCATTCACTTTGACCTGATTGTTTTCTACAGAGTAGAACTTGTCGAATGAGAGTTTTTCTCCATCCTCATCTTTAAAGGTATCTCCCTCAAATTCAGAGTCTTTGAACACATCGTTCCAAAGATAGAAGATAACCTTACTGACAAATTTATCGGCACTTATTACACCATCTTTAGCCTTGCAGAAGAAATAGCCTAGCTTCTTGTCTTCAGAATAGGTTGCATGGTAAACTTTGTCATTAATAGCCTCAAGGAATTTCCACCAATCATACTGAGCACCATTCACTTCAATCATCCATTTCTTACCTGCATCACTTATTGGCACATAATTCCAGTCCCAACGGCGCTTGAAGGCAGAATCTATCGGGAAGAGGCTCTGGTCGCTGGTATTCATGGTTGCCCAGATATAGAGGTTGTTAGGAAGCAACAGGATGTCACCAGCCAACACTTGGGCAACAATATCCTTATCGCCTTTAAACAGAGCGTTAATACCCTCCTTATTTTTGATTTCCAGTCCTTCAAATTCTTTTTCGAGCAGTTTCTTCATGTCAGAATCAGCCTTGATAGGATATTCAGAGAATCCTTCATCGCCACGGTCGAGTAACTGGAAGAGATCACCGAAAATCTGGGCGCAGTTGCCTCGGTTAATCTCTTCTATAACCAGGAATTCGTCCATAGGCTCTTCGCCCTCTTGTACGTCACAATACTTTCTCCATGCCGCAACGTATGCCTGTAGGAAGGCCTGACTCACATACTCGTAGACGATTTTATCCTCCATCATTTCCTTGCCGTTATACATTACAGGGACGGCATTAGTACCAATAACAGTCGTTACAGGTACAGACTTAGTGGTAGGCTTATATGCGCCTACAAAAGTGGAATAGTCGGTATCAGGATGGAACGTTGTTCTGATAACATCCTTGCCCGCTGTAAGCTCGTTTATAGAGTGGCTCTTGCCGGTGCCAGGGGCACCGTAGAAGATTTGCTGGAGAGGTATTGTACTCTCAGGGTTCTTTTTTGTAGAAGTAGTGCTAGCCGATGATCCTTCAAAAGACTTCCATTCAGTCGATTCGAGAAGCAAGTTCAGACAATTTTGATTTGCCAGTCCTTTTACTATAGCCCCTATCAAACTACTAGAAGCGTTAATTGTATTTGCAATATTAAGCACAGGAGAATCGGTAAAATCATTCGAACGCTTTATATTCTTTCCACCACCCCAAAACTCGTAATCCCAAAGGAATTTTACCAGAAGCTCTTTGTCTGTACCATCATAGGATTCAAGAAAATGCTCTGCTTTTTCCTTACAAACCTCTTTAGTTTTCTGGTTCTCTGGAATGCCTTTATTATCTTTACTTGGATGGCAAGCTTCATACATATCATCCGTGAAACCAAAATCTTCTAGCTTTTTCTTATACTTAACCAATTCTATATAATACTGACAACAGCATGCAGCTATATATACCCATTGGTTAGGTATTACAAGTAAAGACTTTTTAGAACTAACCTGCAATGTATACATGTTATACCGTTCTATCTTATATTCGCCAAAGGATCGAAATTTTGCTTTGAACTCATCTGGCAAAACACAGTCGTCCATGTTTGAATGAGCGATAAGCTCACTCAAACTTGCTTTCAATACTCCTAAATCTAACAACACCTCCATACTATGACTTATTTAATAATTGATTGACTATTTCTTGTGCTAACCTTTTTATCACAGGTACAGCTACACTATTTCCAAATTGATGATATGCTTCTTTCTTTGAAACTACTATTCGGAATTCAGGGTTAGCAGAATTATAATTCTGGTTATCAGCACATTCCGGATATTTCCATCCGTTTCCAATAATTCTATACCCCTGTAATCTTCCTGCTTCTACAGGTGATAATGTACGAGGGTTTTTATCTGCTTGATCTATTAAGATTTCGCTTCCATCTTTCCAATATCTTGCAGAAATCGTACTACAATACTCACTATCACCGAAGAATTTACGATAACCGAAACCTTTGCCGTTAGCCATGTTGCGTTCCTTACGTCTCTGGTGACCTTCCCACATTCTGTCAGAAATAGTAAAGTCTGCCACAGCATCATCTGGTTCAAATATATCAGAAACCTTAGTAGGCATTGTTCCTTCCTTTAACTTTGATTTGTCATATATCGTATTACCATCTGCATCAATACCGTATGGGAACTTGAACGTTTCTACATTGATAGCTTTCTTGTACCATGCTATGATAAATAATCTTTCCCTGTTCTGGGGTACGCCGAAATATTTAGCATTAAGTACTGTATATGAAACGCCGTAGCCTAACTCTTCCAATGTAGCAAGAATTACCTTTAACGTATTACCTTTATCATGGCTCTTTAGACCTCTAACATTTTCTAGAAACAAGACCTTTGGAGGGCATCCATTCTCTATCTTGTACTTTACAATATTTGCTATGTTGAAAAACAAAGTACCTCTAGTGTCTTCGAAACCTCTTTTAAGTCCAGCCACAGAAAAGGGCTGACAAGGAAAGCCACCACAACAAACATCAAAGTCAGGTATGTCAGCAGGATTCGCCTTGGTTACATCCTCATTAAAATATTTGTAATTTCCAGATGAATCTTTTTCGAAAAGACCAGGCTCGATATCCTTATAATTTGCTTCATATGATATACGAGCATATTTATCCCATTCACTTGCAAAAACGCAATGAGCTCCTACGCTATGCATAGCTGTATGAAAACCTCCTATGCCAGCGAATAAATCTATAAATGTATATGACTTCTTCAATTTACTATTCCTTCCTATTATTTTTAGATTGTTTAAACTTTGAAATAATATCTTCGTCGATTTCTTTGATAAAATCAACGAAAGGAATTTCTAGGATTTCGCAAATCGTTAGAAGTTCAACTATATCTAAACGGCGCTCGCAAATTTCAACTTTGCTAACGAAAGTTTGGTTAACTCCCAACTTTTCAGCCAGTTGCATCTGCGTAACGCCCTTTTCTTCTCGCTTGGCACGCAAGCGAGCTATCATGCGTTGGTATAATTTTGTATGTATACTTTTATCCATAATTCACTTATTTTAGTGCAAATATATAACCCAAAATCGGTTAGCCCAAATAAGGCTAAAAGTATTTTATCCCCAAAAAGACTACATTTTAACATAATTAGCAGAAATCCATAGCCAGTTCGAGGATGGATTGAGAAGCGAAGCCTGAGGTTCGGTCGCCATACAAAGCTTTTGCCCCTACAGGGCGCCAGGCGTGCGGACATGAATACCCAGGGCGAATGCCCTGGGCTAGGAGCTTCTGCCCCTTCAGGGCGTGAGGGGAATAGCAGGGATGTGTGAGGGGAATGGCCTTACCTTTTAAAAAAGCTCTTTTTGCGTATATTTTCCAGATATAATTTGGCGCTTTCAGAGAAAAAGTGTAATTTTGTGGGAGATATTTAATTAAAGGAAAAGATTATGGCAACATTAACAGATGTAGATGCAGAAGCAATGAGACAGAGACTGGTAGTGAAGGAAAGTCTGACACAGGCTTTTAAAGAACTCCGTGCGGCAGAAGCTTCAGGAGCCGAACTTCCTGATGCCCGAAAATTCTTCAAATAACGGAGGATACATTTATAGGTTATGAATGTTAAGGAACATATTTTGACGGCTATCCGCAAATGCCTGGCGAAAAACTTGCCGGCTAGCGGAAAGGCGATACTTTTCGGCTCGCAAGCCAGAGGTACCGCCAGGGAGGATAGTGACTGGGATATCCTTATCATATTGGATAAGAAGAAACTCATGGCTGACGATTATGACAACATCACCTACCCACTGACCGAACTCGGATGGGAACTGGGCGAGGAAATCAACCCCGTGATGTATACCGCCCAGGAATGGGAAAAGTATAGGAATACACCCTTCGTCAGGAACGTGGAAAAGGAAGGGGTAAAAATATGAATATAAAGGAGTAATTACAAATGATACCGCTTCATTAGCGTGGTTACAGGTATCGCTTTTCACGTGGTTGGTGATACTTGTTTAAGGAGTGATAGTCACGTGGTCATAAAATGGCATGAACCGTGACGCTGACATCGGGTTTTACGTTGTCAAGCCATAACCCAAAGTACTCGATTATCGCTTTCTTCTCTGACGCGATAGATGTTTTTTGCCCCCAAATGTTAAAGTTTAGTTAACGTAGCGGAAAAGCTACCTAAATATTTGGTATTTTGTAGCTTTTTAGCTACCTTTGCAGTGTCATTCAGACAAAGAGTTCTTTTACATGTTTAATTACAACAATGAAACACAATCAATTGTACAATGAGTTGACTAAAGCGGGATGCTTTATCACTCGACATGGTGCCGAGCACGATGAATGGTTCAATCCCAAGAATGGGATGAAAATCAGAATTCCAAGACATGGTAGCCATGAGGTTAAGACAGGGTTGCTTAGACGCATTAAAAAGACGTTGCTCGGACAATAGTCCGGGCAACTGCCCTTAACCTTGCAATTGAGCGTGTTGTGGTGATAGACGTGTGGAGAACTCTTTTTATGGGAATTTTAAACAAATAAGATATATGGCAAAGAATGTAGTGCTGATTTTAGAATATGGTAATGGCGGATACTCTTGTTACAATGATGAGCCATTGGGTAATTATGGTGTCATAGATGGCGATGGTGCGACCGCTGAGGAAGCCAAGGCCGACTTCATGAAGGCTCTTCAGGAATGTAGGGAAGATGACCCTAACAACAAGGCCTTGCAAGACTTGACGTTTACATATAAGTACGACGTGCAAGCTTTCTTCAAGGAGTTCTCCTTTCTCAACGCTACCGAGATTGCCAGACGTGCAGGCATCAACCCATCGCTCATGCGCCAGTATGTAAGTGGGGTCAAGACCGCTGGAGAGAAAACATACCAACGACTCAACGCCTGTATGGACAATATTAAAGCGGATTTACAAGCAGCCGTCTTTTGATGGTTGTGTTTTCATAAAGTAATTAAATGAACTCTTTAAGCCCCTGGTGCGTGACGCATCGGGGGCTTTTTGTGCCCAAATGTTGTCAGCATCATGGCTTTATCACAAACTCGACGGCATCGATGGAAATGGTGGAGTGGGAAGTTTCACCGAAGAAGAGAAGAATATGCTCCGTGGAGCACTATGCGAGGTTTCAAACCGCATACGTGCTGCTGCAGACAGAATTTGAACAAAATCTCTTTTCTTGCATCATTTAGCCTTTTTCCATCGGTCAAACATACCACGAACGCACAAATTTCGTTAAAATCCGTGAGTCTTATAACACTCACTTCCTATTTGGTTATATGACTTTTTTTTATAACCTTTGCAGCAAATTTTAACGCTATGCCAAAAAAGATGAACATAACCCAAAAGGACCTAGACCGTGTTAAGAAAAGGTGCCTAGAAAGCTTAGGAGACTTCTTAAGCGAGTTGTGTCGTGACAAATTGATGGGTCCCACTAGCGTTGAAAAGATTTTCAGTTTCGATCACACTACATTTAAACGGATATGTGAAAAGGATCAAACCATAACTGTTAAAACGATGGCTAGGACGATGGGAATCATAGCAAGTTTCCTCAATGGACTTAAGGAAACATGTGACAAGGAACTGAAAAATCTCCAGGAAGATGATAAAATGAAGTTAAGTCTGAAAAGGAAAAAGATTGATGTGTTGAATAAAAAGAGAGTGAAATGCACGGAAGCCATGGAAAAATACAAGAAGACTTTCGGTATTATAGCAATCAGCTTCTTGGAACTAATCGGACAAAACGATGAATTTTAATCATTAAATAAGAAATAACCGGTCAAGATGCTAACATCAGAAGCCTAGTATTAACATTAAATAATCAACAACAACCAGAAAGTAAACACAACCCTACCCGCCCCCACACCTTACGATAGTAGGCGCTCGGCAGTTCTCCAGCGGCTTACGCTAAAAACGTTAGCGCAAACACGCGTCCTCTACTAAAATGAGGCGGAAACAGTTAACAATCAACATAAAAACAATAAAAGAAGATGAAACTTTTTTTCTATAGAAAATTTATTCGCTTCGTAATAAAGCACTTTACCATCGTTATCAACAATACCATACAGATGAATGGTGGACAATACATCGAGCACATGAACAACTATCAGGGAAAGGAGGATGAGAAATGTCTGGACAAAGAATGATCATCATGAACGCTGGTAGCTCGTACTTCGAGCATGTGGAAAACTATTATGGCAGCAATGCCTGTGAGCAAAACTCATGCAGAAATGCTGAGATGCCGGCTGAGCTGAAAACGGAAAAGGCTCAGAGGATAAAGAACAACCTGATAGAGATAGGCTTGGTAACCGAAAATTTCATGCCATCAGGACTGTCTTCATCCGAAGCTGCCATCCTTGCCAACCAGATAGGTACAGAGTTGAAAATCGATAATATATGGAGCGTATTCGGCAATTATTGGGGTCCTAATCCGAACTCGATGAGAGCCGCCTACAACCGAGGAATGGAACAGAAGAAAACGATTCCCTTCCTCGAAAAAGTGATGCCTGCTATCAGAGGTTAATCTGGCAGGTAGTACTAGTACGCGTACATAGTACGTACTAGGTAGAAGCGAGAAATTTGCCTTACCTTTGCCCCCGGAATTCAGAACCAATGCGGTCTGAGTTTCGGGGGCTTTTGTGTATCTGCACATCAACCGTGGTGGGAGCCCCCAATCTTCTAAATTATTTAAAATGATGGAAGTGAAAGCGTATGTGTTCAGTCCTCCTCCTTACAGACGGCTGAGAGTAGTGAAAACGGAAGAGGGGATTACCCCACAAACCAATCTTTTATTAACGAAATAACATGACAGAAACACAACATGTAATTGCACTGAACCCTTATCGCAAGGGCAATAAGGGGAAGGTGTTTTCAAACAGTCTGGCGGTGTATGACAAGGTGATTGCATCGCCGGAAATCAGGAAGATGATTCAGCAGATTAGGGGCGAACTGCCTATCCCGAAGGTGAATGCCAACGATGAGGAGGCGGTGAAGAAGGCGCAGGACAGGCTGAAGAGCGAACTGCCTTTCTTCTGTCCCCACTACGGCATTTTCAAGAACAATGTGCGCAGGCAGGAGAATGCCCAGCCCGAGAGCTTCATGTTCCAGACTATCATCGACGTGGATGACAGGGAGTATGTAGACAAGGCTATCGAGAAGGCAAGGGAGCTGAACTGCTCTGACAGCATCTGGAACGGTTCGCTGCTGCACCTCTGCTACAGTGCCCGGAAGAAGCTGCACATCGGTATCAGACTGCCGGTGGGAATGACCATCGAGGAGACGCAGAAGGCGTATTGCGAGGCGCTGGGGGTGCCTTATGATGAGAGCTGCATCACACCTGAGAGAATGATTTATCTCACCGATAAGGACTCGGAAATCTACAGGTCGAAAATGTGGTGCGCCGTGCTGAGCGAGAAGGAGATTCTGATGCGAAGGCAGGCGTATCTGGACCGCGGACTGACCGTGGACGGAAGAGGGAAAGTTAATAGTTTACAGTTAAAAGTTAATGACAATGGTAAGAATAATGAAAATAATAGACTATCGGGCAACGACGGCAATCCTGCTGTTTCTGCTGGCTCTGCTGTTCAGCCTGCCCAACCTGGTGATAGCCATGGTGCTGATGCTCCTCATATCGGGGATTCTGGAGGCAATCAGAATGCTGGCGGACTGGGAGCCAGGGAGAAGAATCTGATTGCGTTTGACCTCTTTACGCAGGCTGCCGGACTCGGGGGTATGGAGATTGATACCGTGGGGTCGAGACACTCTTCGCTGCTGGCTATCATGAGCGCCGGTGCTTCGAGGGTGATGGAGGAAGAGGAACTGATGAAGGTGGTGAGGGTGAAAATGCCGAGCTACTATCAGGAGAACGACTGCCATCAGCTGATTCATGACTTCTATGCGAAATATGCTGACAATACGAAGCCGATGTCGAGGGAAGTGATGAGGGTGAATGCGCTTGCTGAGCAGAAGGCCAGCCAGCAAGTTAATAGTTTACAGTTGAAAGTTAATAGGGGTAATCAACAAGTTAATAGTTTACAGTTAACAGGTAATAGGGCTGATGAGGATTATCCTGACCCGCCGGAGATGCCGAAGAAACTGCCGAAGCTGGTGGAGCTGCTGATATCGAGGACACCGGAAATTTACAAGCCGGCTGTGGCGCACGCTATCTTCCCGCCGCTGGCTACGCATCTCTGGAAGACGAGGTTCCGGTATATTGACAACGTGGAGCACGAGGCGAGACTGATGACGCTGCTGCTTGCGGGTACCGGAGCGGGTAAGAGCAGCGTGAACAGGCCCATCGATTTCATTATGGAGGATATCAGGCTGAGGGATGCTGAAAACCTGAAGCGCGAAAAGGCGTGGAAGGATGAGATGCTGCGCAAGGGTGCCAACAAGGATAAGCGCAAGAGACCTGAAAACCTGATTATCCAGGAGATTGATGCGGATATGACGAACCCGGCTTTCGTGATGAGAACGGCTGAAGCGCAGGAACATTTCCTCTATACTTCGCTCAATGAGCTAGACCAGTTTGATGCGCTCAAGGGCAGCGGCAGCCAGCAGTTCCGCATCATGTGTCTTGCAGCAGACCCAGGTAATAAATACGGACAAACTCGCGTGGGAACGATGAGTGTAACGGAGCGTGTTACCATCCGGTTCAACTGGAATGCATCTACCACCATCCAGAAGGGTCAGCGTTACTTCTCTAAGGTTCTTACCGATGGTCCTATCAGCCGTATCAACTTCTGTACCATCCCCGAAAGGGAAATCGGCGAAGATATGCCTGTTTACGGAACTTATGATGAATCGTACCGTGAGGCGCTACGACCTTACATCGAAAATCTGAACAAAGTAACGGGCCTGATTGAGTGTAAGGAGGCGTTTCAGCTTGCCCTCAAACTGAAGGACGAGAATGCTGAGTTTGCCCGGCTGTCGCAGGACAGAACGTTTGAGAATCTCTCGTTCCGTGCCAACGTCATCGCTTACCTGAAGGCGTGCGTGCTGTATGTAGCCAATGGTTGCAAGTGGGAGCCGGAGATTGACGAGTTTATCCGCTGGAGCGAGCAGTATGACCTGTACTGCAAGATGCGGTTCTTCGGCGACATGATTGCGAAGGAGAACTTTATGGCGGAGAAGAGTTCGAAGCGTGGGCCTCAGAATCTTTTACAGATACTGCCCGATAACTTTACGGCTGCGCAGTTGCTTGCCATCCGGCTAGAGCATGGACTGGATGCGAAGGGTACCGATATGATGATCAGGCAGTGGCTGCACCGAAATTACATCAGGCGAGCGTATCAGTATACGGGCAAGCGTGACAGTTGTGACAGTTGTGACAGTTTTGAGAAGCTTAAGTACCGCCACGACGGTATGGTTATTGAATCTTAAATTTATTTTTACTTATGCAGATAGTTTTAAAACGTATAGCGAAGAAGAAGACCTACACGATAGGTCGCCTTTACATCCTGAAGGATGAGGATGTGAAGAAGCGCACGATTGAGAGTGTGAACAAGTGCAGGGGGCTGAAGACGGTGTGCGAGGTGCCCCAGGAGAAGCTGAATGCGGACTCGTATTTCTGTGATACGCTGGAGCCGTGCTGGCGCAACCTTCTGGGTGTGGAGCTAAGTCCTGCCGAGGAGAATGTGCGGTTGGGGCGTGTATCGGGCAAGAAGGCGCAGAAGATGAAGGGCAAGACGGCGATACCTGAGGGCACTTATCCGCTGGTGATCAGCAAGTCGCCGAGTTTTAAGATGTGGTTGCCGCTGCTGTTGGGCGTCCCCAATTTTAAGGGCATCCGCATCCATGCCGGCAATTATCCCGATGATACGCAGGGCTGCATCCTGGTGGGTGAAAACCGTGTGAAGGGCATGGTTGTGAACTCCCGCATCTGGCTCCACCGCCTCATCAATGCCATCACCGCTGCGAGAGACAGGGATGAGAGCATTTGGATGAGCATTGGGTAGTGATTAGTTATTAGTGTTTAATTTTAATACCATTTTTAACATGAAAACAGAAGAAAATACAAAAAAGGAAGAAATGAAGAATGAAAAGACAGCGGGTAATGCTGTCGTGTTCGAAAACCCTGAATTCGGTAAGATTCGCACCTTAACCGATGAAGATGGAGAACCCTTGTTCTGTGCGAAAGATGTCTGTGATGTGCTGGGGTATAAAAACCAGCGTGATGCCATCCAGCGACATGTTGATGACCCTTGCGTCGTGAAACACGACGTATGGGTAGTGACTGGCAAAAAGAAGGATGGAGCTGCAGCAAATCGCTGGTGTCAGATGACTTTCGTTAACGAGAGCGGATTCTATGCTTTGGTGCTCGGGTCCAAGCTTCCAACGGCGGTGAAGTTCAAAAACTGGGTTACTTCCGAGGTGCTGCCGCAGATTCGCAAGACGGGCGGTTATATTCCGGTAAAGCAGGGCGAGAGTGATGAGGAGACGATTCGGCATGCTGAAGAGATTCTCAGAGCTACACTCAAGGAGAAGGAGAATCTGCTGAAAAACCAGCAAGTGCAGATTGATCAGCAGAAGAAACTCATCGGAGAACAGGATACGGAGATTCGTCGGCTGAACGGTGTGGTAGACGAACAGGTGGTTTGCATCGCCAAGAACGGTGAGAACATCATCCAGTTGGAGAATCAGGTGGATCATCTTCTGCCGAAGGCGCTCTACACCGACAATGTGCTCAACTCTGTTTCCTGCTATACCACCACGCAGATAGCAAAGGAGCTGGGTATCACGGCACAGGAGTTGAACCGCCAGCTCTGTGCCCTTCATATCCAGTACTACCAGAGCGGCCAGTATCTGCTCTATGCTGATTATGCCCACATGGGCCTGGCGAAGAGCCGCACCCGCTACTCTACCCTCCCCGACCCTCACTGCGATGGGGCACAGGAGAAACTGGGCACCGCCTATACCCACACCTACCTCGTATGGACAGAAAGAGGAAGGAAGTTCATACATCTAAAAGTAAAAGG
>UMJF01020843.1_pt1 | contig 17221 bp, 18 predicted proteins | sample 1966001 | NCBI WGS metagenome assembly UMJF01 (sample SAMEA4836145, study PRJEB28245) | human gut metagenome | biome: gut microbiome; material: fecal sample | place: Denmark | collected 2008 | reverse complement strand
GGCTATTTATCAACTGTTTGTTGTGACATAGCCTTAATGATTTGGAAATTAAGAAACATCTATGTAAATTGCAATCAATTTCACATGTCATCTAATATCATCTACTTGCTCTTTTTTTATTGTTTAAATAAATATGGCGCAAAAAGTAAAGGCCAAAAGTTGTCAAGACTAAACAAACAATAAAGTCTGTTATTTCATAAGGCAAGTCAAAACCAATATATTTAAAAATAAACCATTTTAAACGAACAGATACATAAAATATGCCATTTAATAATAATGCTAATATCAAAGCGGTCAAGGCAATTAAAATATATCCTGCGGATTTTTCTCCAGATGAATAATGTTGATCAGCATCTTTTAGAAATTGTGGTATATTATATAGAAAACTTGCTACCAAAAAACCAACTGAGCCAAGTATAGCTATTAATATAGCGATAATAAAATTGAATGCTTTCATCATTTCCAACTTTCTCTCAAAAATGAGTTGATAAGTTTATTGTCAATATTGGAATAAAAACTCTATATGTATGTATTTACATTATATCACACAGTGTATATTTAACAAGAATGTGGTATATATGTATATTTGTTTTGAAAATTTGACAAAAGAGTGTATTTTAACAGATAATAATGCTAAAAATATATAGCGCAACCTATAATGAAAGAAGTGAAATTTATGGCAATGCCAAAAAATGAAGAAGAATGGACAATTTATTACAAACTAATTAAGGAATACAATGAGAACAATGTACTCGATAAAGCAACACGCCATTTAATTGAAGCTTTTAAGAATGACCAAACAACAAGAGAATGTTGGGAAACATTTAAGGAAATTTTACATGAATTTGGATGATGCAGTTGATAGATTTATTAGAAATCATATTTTAGTATTTGAATATATAAATAAAAAAGTACTTCATAAGCATAATGTAGGTTGTAATATTGTGGTCATTTTATATTTGCCGTATTAATTTTAAGAATTTATACAACTTATACATTATTTAAATAACTGTTCAAATAAAAATATATATCTTAAGAATGAACAGAATAAAAAGATTATAAAATTAATTGATAAAAAAGTTATAAAATGTATTGAACTTAATAGTAATAAGTGCTATAATAGCTGCATAAGTTAATATTGTATGTTAAGGGTGCTTAATTGCTTAAATCAAGGGAAGCCGGTGTAATTCCGGCACGGTCACGCCACTGTGAGCGCTGCAAAGCGTAAGTCAGATCGCTGCCCTTAACGCTTCCGGCTGCTGCGAGGGACGGCAAGGTTGCAGGTGATGTGCATTTAAGGCTTTTACAATACACAAATTTGCGCTTCCTTTTTCACGGGCAGCGGAATTTGTGTATTTTTTATTTTTGGGAGGAATCCGCAATGAAAAAATCTTTAGTTTTAGCAGTGTAAGCGCACAAACCATCTTTAGCGAACTGTACTTTATGTTCTGATAAATTTTGCTTTCTGCCTGCCTTGTAAGACAGGAAAAAATATAACGCAGGAAGGATGATTGAAAATGCAGTTTAAATGGAAAAAATTATTGGCAGCATCAATTACTTGCATGGTTTTAACGGGGGTATCGGCAACTACTATGGCAGCTTACAGTTTAAGTGAAGAAGTTAAAGCACCTACGCCTGCGCTTTTGCAGGCTTCGCAGATTGGCGTTCGTACTTATACCACTGCCGACCCGGCACTTTTGGCTCAGCCGGATAAGGACGCCATTCTTGTTATGAGCTTCGGCACTACTTTCCCCGATACAAGGGCAAAAACCATTGAAGCAACCGTAAATGAAATTAAAGCCGCCCATCCGGGAACAAAGGTTGTGCTGGCATTTACTTCGCACATCATTATCGACAGGGTAAAAGCCAACGAAGGCTTTACGGTGCCGACGCCGGAACAGGCTTTGGAACAGCTGAAAGCTGAAGGCTACAACCGCGTGGCACTTACTTCGCTGGATGTAATTCCGGGTATGGAATATGCTTATAAAACAGCCGTTTACGATATGTATAAAACCCAGTTTAAAAAGATGACCATGGGCACGCCTTTAATGTACTGGATGGGGCAGGAAGGGCAGGCCGATGATGTGGAAGCAGCTATGGCGGCTATCGGTTCGCAGCTTCCCAAAATGGGCAAAAAAGATGCTGTGCTGGTAATGGCACATGGCACGCCCGACCCTTCCAACGCTTATTATGCCGTAATGCAGGATAGGCTTGACGCTTTGTACGGCGGCAAAGTAATGATTTATACCGTTGAAGGCTGGCCGCGTCTGGAAAATGTTATTCCCAAACTGAAAGAAAAAGGCGTTAAAAATGTAACTTTAATGCCGCTGATGATGGTTGCGGGCGACCATGCCAACAACGATATGGCAGGCGATGAAGAAGATTCGCATAAAACTATTCTGCAAAAAGAAGGCTTTAAAGTAAACACATACATTCACGGAATAGGCGAAAATAAAAACGTGCGCAGCCTGTTTGTTGAGCATGCCAACGAAGCGTGGGACGCACTTGTTGCAGAAAAATAATTTAATAAAATTACAGTTAGTGATATAATTTAAGTGCAGCTATGCGGCCTTTGCGCCGCATAGCTAATTGTGCTTTTATAAAAATACTTATTTTAAGGGATACAGCCATGAAAAAATACTTGTTTATAACCGGTTTAATACTTTTAACGGCAATGTTTGCCCTTGCCGGATGCGGCAGCAGCAAAAGCAGCGAACCAAAAGACACAGCCGCCAAAATTACGGTAACGGACGATAACGGAAGAACGGTAAGCTTAAAAGACGTGCCGAAAAAAATCGTGCCGCTTTCCGCCTCTTTTCTGGAACCGCTGGAAAAGCTTGATGCAGGCCTTGCTGCAGCCCGCGTGGCAGCAAAAACGGGCATCAGCGAAAAATATAAGGCGCTGCCGGAGGTAGGCAACGTTTATAATGTTAATATCGAAAAAGTAATTGCCGCTCAGCCTGACCTGGTAATTTGCTATAAAGACATGAACGATAAATTCGTGCATAATTTTGAAGAAAATAATATTCCGGTTATAGTTTTGGAAATGCGTACTTACGCGCAGGTAAAAAATACCGTAAGCGTATTGGGCAAAATAACCGGCAATGAAGCAAAAGCAGAAGAACTTAATAAAGATATGGATGAACGCATTGCCGCCGTGAAGGCAAAAATGCCGCAGGAAAGCAAGCGCATTGCCATATTGCACAGCACGGCGCAGAACGTAACGGTGCAGCTTGAAGGCAGCATTGCGGGCAGTACGGCGCAGCTGCTGGGCTTTACCAATATCGCCGCAGGCAGCATGCCCTTGGAAAACAATTCTACGGCGGCGCCTTACAGTTTGGAAACGCTCGTTGCCGCCAACCCCGATATTATTTACATTACCAGCATGGGCAAGCTGGAAACCGTGCAGGACGCCATGCTGAAAAGCATCAGCGCAAGCCCGGCCTGGCAAAGCCTGGCGGCAGTGCGCAGCGGGCATGTTTACTTTTTGCCGCAGGAGCTGTTTTTGTTAAGCCCCGGCATAAAATACCCGCAGGCGGCAGAATATATGGCTAAATTAGCTTATCCGGAAAAATTTGAATAGGATTTTTGGTTATGAATGCTGTAAATGAACATAAAAAATTTGGTATGGCAATAGAAAAATGGCGTGTTTTAATGCTTGCGGCATTTGCTGTTTTGGCGGCAGGCGGTTTTTTGTGCAGCGTGCTCAGCGGTGCGGTGGCAATACCGGTATCTGCCCTGGGCGATATTTTTAACGGCGGCGGGGATAATGCCAGCCGGCAGATTTTGCTGAACATACGCCTGCCAAGAGCCATTGTGGCAGCACTTGTGGGCATGAACCTTGCCGTCAGCGGCGCGGTATTGCAGGCGGTAATGAAAAATCCGCTGGCAGACCCTCATATTATCGGCATTTCTTCCGGCGCGGGGCTGGCAGGCATTTTTGTTATAGTCCTGTTTCCGGCGTTGGAATATTTAATTGTACCAACTGCGTTTTGCGGCGCCATGCTTGCCGCAGCCTGCATTTATATTCTGGCGTGGAAAAACGGCATCCGCCCGCTGCGTATTGTGCTGGCAGGCGTTGCCGTATCAAGTTTTCTGGGCGCTGGCATTTCGGCCATACTTGTGCTTTACAGCGACAGGGTACACGGCGCGCTGATGTGGATGGTGGGCGGCCTTGCGGCACGTTCATGGCCCCATGTTGAAATTATACTGCCCTATGCGGTTGTTGGGTTTATACTTGCGGTTTGCGGGGCGCGCTATTTAAATATTTTACAGCTTGGCGATGACGTAGCCAAGGGGCTTGGCGTTAATGTTGAGCTTGTGCGGCTTGTTTTTACGGCTATCGGCGCGCTGCTTGCGGCAAGCGCAGTTTCCGTTGCCGGGCTGCTCGGGTTTGTGGGGCTTATTGTTCCGCATACGGTGCGGCTTTTAACAGGCTCGGACTACCGCTTTTTAATTCCGTCGTCTGCACTTTTGGGCATAGCAGTTGTAACCTACAGCGATACGCTGGCCCGTGTGGCTTTTGCACCGCTTGAACTGCCGGTGGGCATTTTTATGGCGGCGCTCGGCGCACCTTTCTTCTTGTTTTTACTGAGAAAGGAGTTGTAAAATGGCTTCTGTTTCGGTACAAAATTTAAGCATTGCCATAGGCAAAAACACTATTTTGCAAAATATTAATATAAACTTCCGCGAAGGAAAACGCACTGCCATTATAGGGCCCAACGGCTGCGGCAAATCTACGCTTTTGCGGGCTGTGGCAGGGTTAAACCGCAATTACAGCGGCAAAGTGCTGTTAAACGGCGCCGATATGAAAAACATGCCGCGGCGCAAAATTGCAGAATTGCTTGCCATTTTGCCGCAGGGCGTAACGGCTCCGGCCGATTTAACGGTGCGCGAGCTTGTTGCCTGCGGGCGTTTTCCGTACCGCTCGCTTTTTAAGCGCGAAGGCAAAAACGATGCGGAAATTATTGAAACTGCGATGCAGAAAACGCATATTGCGCATCTTGCCGGGCGTTTTGTGGCAACACTTTCCGGCGGTGAACGCCAGCGTGCGTGGATTGCCATGGCACTGGCGCAGCAGCCGCAGATTCTTTTGCTTGACGAACCTACAACTTACCTTGATATTGCGCATCAGCTGGAAATTATGCAGATTATTACCGAACTTAACGCGCAGGAAAACATGACGGTTATTATGGTAATACACGATATAAACCACGCACGGCTTTATGCGGATGACGTTGTTATAATAAAAAATAAAGGCGTTTTTGCAGGCGGCTGCCCGGCAGAAATAATTACTCCGCCCAATCTGGCGGAAGTTTTCGGCGTTAAAGCCGCAGTATACAAAAACGGCGCGCAGGATGAAGTAATTTTTCCTTTTGCGTTAAGGAACAAATAATATGATAGAAATTATTAATTTAAAAAAGCAATTTAAAACAAAAGGCAAAAACGGCGGCAAAACGGTTAAAACAGCCATAGATAATTTAAGCCTTGCAATAAATGACGGAGAAATTTTTGGCCTTTTGGGCCCTAACGGGGCAGGCAAAACGACGCTTGTAAGCATGCTGGCAATGCTTATGCGCCCCTGCGGCGGCGAAATTTTATATGACGGCAAAAACGCTTTTGCCAACGAAACCTTTGTAAAATCGCAAATCGGCGTAGTGCCGCAGCACATTAATTTTGACCAGGATTTAACCGTATGGGAAAACATGGAGCTGCACGGGCGGCTGCACCATCTGCCCGAAAAAGAGCGCCATGCCCGCATAGATGAACTGCTGGAGTATGTTGGCTTGCAGGAGCGGCGCAGAGAAAGCATAAAGGCGCTTTCAGGCGGAATGAAGCGCCGCCTTTTGATAGTGCGCGCGTTAATACACCGACCGAAAGTGCTGTTTCTGGACGAGCCTACCGTTGCGCTTGACCCGCAGGTACGCCGCCGCATATGGGATTTGATACGTACCCTGCACCGCGAAGGCGTAACCGTTGTGCTTACAACCCATTATATAGAAGAAGCCGAAAATCTGTGCGGCAGGGTAGCCGTTATAAACGACGGCAGGCTGGTAAAAACAGGCAGCCCAACGGAACTTTGCAGGCAGCTTGGCAGCTTTACGGCAGAACGGGACGCAGACGGTGCAAGGCAATACCGCTTTTTTGCGCAGCGCAGCGAAGCGGCGGCCTTTGCGGCAGAGCTTGACAGCGCCGCCTTTATACGCCGTACAAATCTGGAAGACGTATTTATAGAACTGACGGGAAGGGCAATAAAATGATACAGGATATAGCAACGGTATTTTGGCGCGACTGGATTGTGCTGCGCCACAGGCTGTTAAAATTTATCTTAAGCCGCATGGTTGCGCCGGTGCTTTATATGGTGGCTTTCGGCTGGGGCCTTGCCCGCAGCGTTAACACGGGCGGCGGTTCATATCTCGATTTTATCGTGCCGGGCATTTTGGCGTTAAATTCCATGAACATTGCCTTTAACAGCCTTACGCCGCTGTGCACGGAAAGGGTATACCATAAATCTCTTGAAGAATACCTGCTGGCGCCTATTTCCGCCTCCGGGTTTATAATTGGCAAAATTTTGGCGGCAGTGCTGCGCGGGCTTATTTCGTCGTCAATTATTGTGGTGCTGGCATGGCTTTTTGGCGCAAAACTTGCCCTTACGCCTTTGTTTATAGCTGTTTTGGCACTAAACTGCGTAATTTTTGCCGAAGCAGGTTTTTGCGCAGCCCTTATAGTACGCAATTTTGAAGACATGGCGCGCTTTAACACATACCTGCTTTTGCCGATGTCTTTTTTATGCGGCACATTTTTTAAAACCGACAGGCTGCCGCACGCCGCAGCGTTTGTTATAGAGCTTTTGCCCTTAACGCACGCCAGCAGCCTTTTGCGTGCCATTAACAGCGGCGCGCCTTTCAGCATAACTTCGGCGGCAATACTGCTTGTTTATGCGGTGCTGCTTTTTGGCGCCTGCCACTATATTTATAAAAGCTTAAAAAACCGGTAAAATAAACCCCGTACACATACGGCAAATAAATTGCTGCTGTATGTATGCGGGGTTAAATTTTTTAATAAACTAAACGTAGGCTTGGCAAGAACCTTAACCGGGTTCCAGCGTTCGCTTCTGTAATACCAGTACAGGCAGGCAACGGTAAACACCCACGTAATTGGGTATACCCAGGCCACGCCGTCCGCAGTGGGGTTAAAATACATAATTAATTTTAATACGCCTATGCGGATAACGCACATATTTACCAGAATAATAAACATTGTCGGCAAAGTGCTGCCGCTGCCGCGGATTGACGAAGCAAGTACCTCGAGGAAAACATATAAGAAGTAAAACGGCATAATAACAAAGGCAATGCTGCTGCCGATAGCGATAACCTCGGCGTCGTCTGTAAACATGCCGAAAGCAAAATCTGCAAAAAACAGCACCAGGCTGATGCTTACTGCAGTAACCGCAAGGCCGAAATAGATGGAAATGGCAGTTCCGCGTTTGCTGCGCATAATTTTGCCAACGCCAACATTCTGGCTGATAAAGGTGGAGCAGGCCTGCCCCAGTGCCATAATAGGCAGGTAAATAACGTTTTCTACCTTAAAATAAGCTGCGTAAGCCGCAATACTGTTTACGCCCAGCCCGTTAATGTTGGTTTGCACAACAATGTTCGAAAGCGTAATTACAATAGTTTGAATGGCTGCCGGTATGCCAATGCGGAAAATCTCCCGCGCCAGCGGCAAATCAAGGGTAATCTTTTTAAAACGCAGGCAATAGCGGCTGTCCATATTATACAAATGGTAAATTACAAGCCCTGCCGCCAGCGTCTGCGAAACAACCGTTGCCATGGCAGAACCTGAAATGCCGAAGTTCCAGTAATATACAAACAAAAAATTGCCTATAACATTGGCTATGCCGCCTATAAGCTGATAAATCATCGGCGAAAGCGAATTGCCCAAAGCCCTTAAAATGCCGCTGCCAACGTTATAGCTTACAATGGAAAACAGGCTCAGCATAAACAGGCGGATGTAAACTGTGCCCCAGTGCATAATTTCGGGCGGAGTGTTCATCAGCTCCAAAACAGTTGGCGCAAATATTATGCCCAGTATGGTAAACACAATAGAAAAGATTATGGTAAGCCCCGCCGTGCAGTGAACAACGCGGCTGAGGTTTTCAAAGTCGCCGCGGGCAAATTCGCGTGCGGCTATAACGCCTATGCCAACGGAAAGACCAATAAAAAAGCCCAGTATAATGATGATTATAAAAGTGCTGGCGCCTACCGCGGCGGCCGCATCCTTGCCCAAAACACGCCCGACGAAAATTAAATCGACCGTGCTGTAAAGCTGCTGAATTAAACTGCCCGCAAAAAGCGGCAGCGAAAACCAAAACAGCTGCCTGCCGATAGGCCCGTGCGTTAAATCCTTGGTTTTATTTTTAGTACTGGTTAAAGCAGGCATTATTTAGCTCCTGTAAAATAAAAATTGCTGCCCAAAAACAGCCGCTACCGTTAGTGTAGCCGTAAACAACAGGCTTGTCAATACTGTACATGGTATGGCAGCAGTGTAAAATAAATTTAACAACAAAGCTGTTTTAATATAAAAATGCAAACAACTTTGCATAAATTTTCAAACAAAAATTTTTAAAAACCGCTTGCGTATGGTATAATAAAAGTGTAAAATCTCGCTGGGGGGAACTGCGCTTCGCGCAGAAATGAAAAAGAGAACCTGACGAGTAATTTCCTCCTCCACGTAACAACGGAGGAGGTATTTTTATGAAAAAGAATTTACGCTCTAAAATTTTGTTGTGCGTTTTGGCAGGCGGAGTACTGGCGGCAAATACGGCATTGGCGGCGGAGGAGAATTCTATTATTGGTACTGTAATAGTGGATGGCACACAACAAACGATAGATGTTAGTAAGGATTATTCAATTGGCAGCAATGATGCAGAAAATGTTCAAATAACATCAGATTCCGGTAATTCCGGTAATGCATTGAAAATTATATTTCCGGCAAAAGGTACTATAAATGGGCAGCAGCTGACTGTGAATGGTCAGACTTTTTATGCTGGAAGTGGAGTTGAACTTGCAATAGGTACAAAAGGTGTTACAAATACAGTAAGCATAAATTGTAGCAATCAATATGTTGTTTATTCAATAAATAGCGCGCAGGTAAATATAAGTGCCGAAAATATAAATATTAATTCATATGCCAATTTTGCTGCTCCTGCTGTCTGGGCTCAAGGTGGTGGTTCTGTAAGCCTTAACGGAGAAAATATTAATCTTAAATCTAAAGAATATGGCTTGGTTGCATTTTCAGGTGGTGAACTTAATGTTAATGGCAATTTAACTGTTAATGCAGACAGGGCCATCGATACCCGCGGCGATTCTACCATCGATATAAATACCTATGGTAAGCATACAACGGTTTTAAACGGCGATATTGTTTTTGAAACTCCTAATGAACCAGATGATGATCACAACAGTGGTAGAATAATTAATTCAAAAATAAATATAAATCTTTCCGGTGAAGAATCATCCTGGACGGGCAGGGCTTATCAGGAATATAAAGTGGACAATGGAAGCGGTGAGTATAAATATACACGTAGTGTAGAATTAGATGCTCCTGACTATTATGGTGATGTTACCGGCTTTGAAATGAACATTAATAATGGCGCTTCATGGAATATGACCGGCGACAGTTTTATTAATAATATAACTGTTGAAAACGGCGGTGTTGTTAATGTACAGGAAAATGTAAAAGCGTTTAACGTTGGCACCGCTGCTGATAAAGGTGGAATTACGTTAAACAATGGCATTATTAATTTGCAGGGTGAAAACCAACAGATTACTGTAACTGAATTAGACGGCACAGGCGGCACTGTTAACACTAACAGCCTTTATAATAAAATGAACATTAAGAATGTTGATGAAGATACTGCTATCACAGTTAACGGCAGTGGTGAAATTGCTGATGCTATTTACGACGGCGATGCAACAGCACAGAATTTGGCTGATGTTGTTGTAACTACCGGTAGCGGCGGTTCTGAAAAATCAGCAGCTTCTCAAATTACTACTGATGAAGGTATAATTGCAGGTAAAATTACTGCTGATGTAAATGCATATGGTAAAATTACCAATACTGTTTATGCAAAAAATACCACTAATTTAGGCCTCAGCAATTTGGCAGCCATTAACCTTATGACATGGCGGCAGGAAAACAACGATATGAATAAACGTCTTGGCGAACTGCGCGACAGCAAAGGTGAACATGGCGTATGGGCACGAATGGTACGCGGCGAAGTTGAATATGAAAGCATTCAGAACCAGTATAACTACTATCAGATTGGTTATGATGAAAAACTCAGCACTGACCCGAACTGGACTGTTGGTATGTTCTTAACCCGCACCGAAGGCAACAGCACATTTAGAACCGGCAGTGCAGAAAACAATCATACCGGTGTAGGCGTATATGGTTCTTACTTAAAAGATGATGGCAGCTTTATTGATTTGGTTGCCAAATATGCAAGAATTGACAGCGACTTTAATGCAAGCGGCGGCGTAGGCAGCGGCGATTATAACACCAATGGTTACAGCATTAGTGCTGAATATGGCAAACGTTTTGAACAGGGTAACGGCTTCTGGATTGAGCCGCAGGTTGAATTGACCTATGGTACAGTAGGAGCTGTTGATTATACAACCGGTAACGGCGCAAAAGTACGTCAGGAAGGTATGGATAGCCTTGTAGGGCGTGTAGGATTTTCTATTGGCAAAGATATTAAAGCCGGAAATATTTATGCCCGTGCTTCCTATTTATATGATTTTGACGGAGAAACAGAAGTAACTATGAGCCATAGTGGTATCAGCGATGTTTATGAACAAGATCTTGGCGGAGGATGGTTTGAAGTCGGTTTAGGTGCAAATATTAATCTTAGTGATGCAACTCATTTGTATTTTGATGTAGAAAAAACTTATGGCGGCGATGTTGCTACTCCGTGGCAGTGGAGTGCCGGCATGCGCTGGACATTCTAAATAACAAACAAAGCGCGTTTCCGTAAATTCGGAAGCGCGCTTTTAGTATCTTTACAGTTTTATATTTTTCTGTTACAATATGCAGGCAAATGTGCTGCCATAACGGTAGGCGGTTAGCCCTCTGCGGAGGGACTGTGACCCTTCGATGATATAGAAATCCGGCTTGGGCCGGAAATACTATGAAGGAGGGGATAGCGTGGATATTTTAGCATTGTTAATAACCTTTACTGGTTATACAATAGCTGTATTTTCCCTGGGCTATACCCTTGGGAAAGATATTGCCCGCAAAAACAAGTAAACCGCCACAGCCCTTCAATTGTGACGGTTTACTTTAAACTATAAGCAATATTTGGGGCTAACCGTCTATCGGCAGCCTTTTGTGTTTCTATTGTTATTATAACAAACATAGCGCAAAAGTCAAATAAAGCGTTAAGTGATTTGATTTTGCGCAGTAAACAATTTTTTACAGCACGCTGTCCAAAAAGGCGCGCAGTTCTTTTTCTTTCATGCCGCCGATATGCGATTTGGTAATGGTGCCGTACTTGTCAACAATGTAGGAGGCCGGTATGCCCTGCAAGCCGTAGGCTTTAACAATGGCGTTTTTGTCGCCCCAGTACATTGGGTAGGCAAAGCCGCTTTCGCCTGCATATTTTTCATAATCGCTGCGCGAATCATCAATGCTTACGGCAAAAAACTCAATTTTATCTTTGTAATCCGGGTAAATTTTGTTCATTTCTGGCATTTCCTGCATACAGGGGCCGCACCAGGTTGCCCAGAAGTTTACAAACACTGTTTTGCCGCGCAGAGAAGAAAGTTTTACTTCTGTGCCGTCCATGGCGGTTACGGTAATATCCGGCGCTTCGGTGTTAACTGATTGTGCGGCGGCTTCGTTAATGTTGCCTGCCTGGTAATGCGTCCACACAAGTGCTGCGCCAATGCCTACAACGGCTGCGGCAGCGGTAATGAGCAAGAATTTTTTTAAAGTAAACATTTAACCACTCCTAAAATTTAGTTTTAAAATTTATAGCCCCTTCCGGGCAGATTTTTTTACATTCGCCGCAGTTGATGCACTCGCGGTCATTTACTTTTTGGCAGTCCATTTTGCAGAAACGCACGCAGGCATTGCAGCCGGTGCATTTTGCTTTATCTACCGTAATGCCAAAGGCAGAAAGTTTGTTAAACAGGCCGTACCATGCGCCGAGCGGGCATAAAAACCGGCAGAACGGGCGGTAAATAAATACGCACGCGCCAAAAATTACAAGCATTAATAAAAACTTCCAGCCAAACAAAAGCCCAATGCCGTCACGCAGGTTTGCGTTAAGCGCCAACAGCGGCAGCCCTGCTTCCAGTGTGCCTGCGGGGCAGATGTATTTGCAGAACGCCGGTGCGCCGATGCCGTCCTGCCACCAGAAGTATACCGGCAAGAGAAGCACAAAGATAACGGCAACGGCATATTTCAGCAGGCTCAGCTTTTGCGTAAAGGCGTTTTTGCGCATCTTGGGCGAGGGGATTTTGTATAACAAATCCTGCACCAGCCCGAAGGGGCACAGCCAGCCGCAGATGACGCGCCCTAAGCACAGCGCGAATAAAAGCAGAAGCCCCATAACGTAAAACGGAAACTTTAACGCCGTGCCAGCAAGGATGCTTTGCAGCGAGCCTATGGGGCAGGCCCCCAGCGCGCCGGGGCACGAATAGCAGTTTAATACCGGCACGCATACGCTTTTGGGTTGCGCCTGCCAGATGCGCCCGGTGATAAAGCCCGGCAGGTTGGCGTTATGCAAAAGCGCCGATAAAAGCTGAACAACGCCGCGCCTAACCAATGCCGATGCACTCCAGGCAGATTAAAATTGCTTTGTTCAGCACTTCCGTATATTCTTTTTGGTAAATTCCGGCCGCCAGAAACGCAGCGGCAAGCAGCCATAAAAATATTTTCATTTCATCACCGCTATTATTATACAATAGCCTGCGCATACAGTACAAGGCGCACGGATAAAGAAAATATTAAAAATGCCGCGGCAATACGCGCCGCATAACTTATTGAAATGCCCGGCACGTTGTAGTATAATAATTAAATGTATTATGGTAAATTACCAGTTAAGTTTTTAGGAGGAATCAGTTATGTCCGGACATTCTAAATGGGCTAATATCAAACACAAAAAAGGCAAAGCCGATGCTGCGCGCGGTAAAATTACCACCAAAATCGGCAGAGAAATTACCATTGCTGTGCAGATGGGAGGCCCTGACCCTACCGGCAATATGAGATTAAAACTGGCACTCAGCAAAGCTAAGGCCAACAATATACCGAAAGACAACATTCAGCGTGCCATTAAAAAAGGACAGGGCGCTGCCGAAGGCGGCAACTACGAAGAAATTACTTACGAAGGCTACGGCCCGGCAGGCGTTGCCGTTATGGTATCCACCCTTACCAACAACCGCAACCGCACCGCTGCCGATGTGCGCCACGTATTCAGTAAATCCGGCGGCAATATGGGCGAAACCGGCTGCGTAAACTGGATGTTTAAACGCAAAGGCGTATTTACTATCGACGGCGAGGAAAACGAAAGCCTGACCGAAGACGATTTGATGATGATTGCCCTTGACGCTGGCGCCGAGGACGTTAAGAGCGAAGAAGGCGGCTTTGAAATCATTACCCAGCCGGAAGATTTTGACGCTGTTGAAAAAGCGCTTGCCGACAACAACGTTGAAGTTGCCATGGCGGAAATCACCATGATTCCGGATACTATGGCAGAGCTTGACGAAGAAGGCGTTGCCAAAGTGCAGAAAATGCTTGATTTGCTGGATGACCTTGATGACGTGCAGGATGTATACACCAATGCAGACCTGCCGGATGATGATGAAGAATAATTGATTTTTTAGGGGCAGGCTTAAAAGGCCTGCCTGCTTTATATAAGACGGGAGTTTTGTTATGCTGGCAATCGGAATTGACCCGGGCACGGCAATCTGCGGCTTCGGGCTGGTTGAAATGATTGGCAACAGGCTGCGGCCGGTGCATTACGGCGCAGTGTTTACGGATAAGAATATGCTGCCGGAGATGCGGCTAAAAAAGATTTACGACGGGCTTACGGAGCTGATAGACACCTATCACCCGGATATTATGAGCGTGGAGCAGCTCTTTTTTAACCGCAACGTAACAACGGCTATCAGCGTAGGGCAGGCGCGCGGCGTGGTGCTTTTAACTGCTGCCAACCGCGGGCTGCCTGTTATGGAGTTTACGCCGATACAGGTTAAACAGGCCGTTGTAGGCTTTGGCAGCGCCAATAAGGAACAGGTGCAGTTTATGGTGCAGCATTTATTAAACCTGCGCGAAAAACCAAAACCCGATGACGTTGCAGACGCGCTGGCGATTGCCGTTTGCGGGCTGCATACGGCGGCAACAAGAAGATGGACGGAGTTAAAGTAAATGATTGGTTCAATAAAAGGCAAAGTTGCAGAACTGGCAAATGAATATTGTTTAATAGAAACGCCGGGCGGGGTAGGCTACCGCGTGTTTATGCCTTCGGCCAATCTGGCGGCGCTTTCCCTTGGCAGCGAGGTGCGCGTGCATACTTATACTTCCGTGCGCGAGGACGCCATTTTGCTGTTCGGCTTTCTGCAAAAGCAGTATTACGATTTATTCGTGCTGTTAATAGCTGTCAGCGGCGTTGGGCCTAAAGTGGCGCTGGGTATTTTATCGGCTGTAAAGCCGGATGATTTTTATATGGCGGTGCAGAACCGTGACATGAAAGCGCTGACCAAGCTGCCGGGCATTGGCAAAAAAACGGCTGAAAGGCTGCTTTTGGAGCTGAAGGATAAAATTTCCGGCGGGGATGAAATTATTGATACGGTATTTTACCCGCAGGGCGGCGATGCGCCGGAAACGGCAGTGGGTGAAGCCATTGAGGCTTTGCAGGCGCTTGGTTACAGCAACAGTGAGATTGTACCGGCGCTGAAAACCGTTGAAGGCTACGAAAAAATGCCGTGCGAAGAAATTATTAAACATGTGCTTAAGGTATTTGCCGGGAGGAAATAATGAACGAGCAGGAAAGAATTATTACCGGCAGGGAACAGGATGCCGACGGCTGGCAGTACAGCCTGCGTCCGCGCCGTCTTGCCGAATATATCGGGCAAAACCAGGTAAAACAGAATATGCAGGTTTTTATAAAGGCGGCGGCAGAGCGCGGCGAAGCGCTTGACCATGTGCTTTTGTTCGGGCCTCCGGGCCTTGGCAAAACCACGCTTGCCAACATTATTGCCAACGAGCTTAACGTAAACATCCGCATAACAAGCGGCCCGGCGATTGAGCGTCAGGGCGACCTGGCGGCGATACTGACTAACCTTGGCGAAAACGACGTGCTATTTATCGACGAAATTCACCGCCTTTCCAAAACGGTAGAAGAAATTTTGTATTCTGCCATGGAGGATTTTGCGCTGGATATTATTATCGGCAAAGGGCCGAGCGCGCGCAGTGTACGCCTTGATTTGCCGAAGTTTACGCTTATTGGCGCAACTACCCGCCTTGGTGCGATTGCTGCACCGCTGCGCGACCGTTTTGGCGTGCAGTGCCGTTTGGAGTTTTATAAACCTGATGAATTATGCTTTATTATAGAGCGCGCTGCGGAAATTTTGGGCGTAGCCATTGAACGTGAAGGCGCGCAGGCCATTGCAAGGCGCAGCCGCGGCACGCCGCGTGTTGCCAACCGCCTGTTAAAGCGCGTGCGCGATTTTGCGCAGGTTGCCGGGGCGCAGAGCATTACGGAGCAGGTTGCTGACGAAGCCCTGTCGCGCCTTGAGGTTGATAAATACGGGCTTGACCGCAACGACCGCCGCATTTTGCAGACCATTGTAAAAACCTTCGGCGGCGGGCCGGTGGGCATAGAAACCATTGCGGCCGCCGTAAGCGAAGAAAGCGATACTATCGAAGACGTTATCGAACCGTACCTTATGCAGCTGGGGCTTATTCAGCGTACGCCGCGCGGACGCATAGCCACACGCGAAACATACAGGTATCTTGGTGTGCCTTATCAGAAGGAGGGGCGCTGATATGAAACTTTTGCTTCATGCCTGCTGCGGGCCGTGTGCCTGCTATCCAACCGAAAAGCTGACGGCAGACGGCATTGATTTTGACATTATCTTTTTTAATCCAAACATTCATCCTTATAAGGAGTTTAAACGCCGCATAGCCGCCCTGCGCGAGCTGTGCGAAAAGAAAAAATACCGTTTAACGGTTGATAAAAGCTATCCTCTGGAAGAATGTGTGCGCGGCATGCTTGATGAACCCGGCTGCCGCTGCATTTACTGCTACCGTACGCGTATGCGCTATGCAGCTCAGTACGCTAAGGAAAACGGGTATGATGCTTTCAGCACAACGCTGCTTGTAAGCCCATACCAGAAGCACGAACTGATTAAAAAACTGGCAGAGGAAGCTGCTGCGGAATTTGACATTCCGTTTTATTATGAAGATTTCCGCGAGGGTTACCAGCGCGGCGTAGATATAAGCCTTGAGCTTGAGCTTTACCGCCAGCCGTACTGCGGCTGTGTGTTCAGCGAACGTGACCGTTACGAGAAAAAGCCTAAAAAGAAAGATTAACGCAAGGAGGCAGCCGATGAGAATTTTATATGCCGCTCTGCTGTTTATGATGATGCTGGTGGGAGCACCTGCGGCGCTGGCTGCACCTCAAATTTCCGTAGGGCTTGTGACGGGGCAGTTTACTGCCGAACTGGCAAGCGAAACCGATTTTACAGCGCAGACGGTTGTTAACGGCAGTGTGCGCAAAGAGTTTTTTTTTAAAGCGGGAAGTTATTATTTTAATGCCGCAAACGGCAGCGTTAATGCCGACGGGCAGGAGTTTGGCAACGTTGTGCTGCGCATTAAGGCGGACGGCGTAAACCCTGTAAAAGTAAACAAAAAAACTTACCGCGGCAATATAGAAGTTATGCTTGCGCCGGACCGCAAAAACCTTATAGTGCGCAACGTGCTGCCCGTTGATGAATATCTTTACAACGTGGTGGGGCGCACCGTGCCGGTGTATTTCCCGGATGAAGCCATTAAGGCGCAGGCCGTTGCCATGCGCAGCTATGCCCTGTGGCTTGCGGAAAACAATAATTATTACTATGACGTGCGTGCCGGCGAAAAAGATTATGTTTACAGCGGCACGGATATGGAAAAAAGCGATATTAACAAACTGATTGACAGCACGCGCGGCGAAGTG
>UMJF01020960.1_pt1 | contig 17570 bp, 9 predicted proteins | sample 1966001 | NCBI WGS metagenome assembly UMJF01 (sample SAMEA4836145, study PRJEB28245) | human gut metagenome | biome: gut microbiome; material: fecal sample | place: Denmark | collected 2008 | reverse complement strand
CCGATCCGCCGACAGTTTCCGCAGGTTCTTCTGTCGTTTGCCGGCTGTCTCCGGATGTCTGCTCCGTGGCGACTGGCGCTTGATCCTGATGATCTGTTTTTCCGCAGGAAGTCAGGAGCATTATGCCAAGAAGCATGCAAATTATGAGTGTTTTCTTTTTTTTCATAGATTTTGTTTCCTTGTATACAAATTACGGATCATGTATTCCTGTTTTCAGAATACTCCGTATTTTATTTTTTTGCAATGGATGTTTTAGAAAAGGCGCACCTTTTGGATGCGCCTTCCTGTTAAAATTTATTTTTCATCTTTCTGAGCTGCTTCTGCTTTTTTCTTTTTATTTCTGCGGTACATTTCCTCGCCGGTTACACCAAGAAGTGCAATGATGAGTAACCACCACCAGGACATTTTCTCCTGCTGTTTGTTTTCCACTGCGCCAGCCTCTGCTGCAAGTGGAGTTTCCTCATCGGCAATTGTCGTGCTCTCCTGTGCTCTGTTCGCTGCAAGAGGTGTCTCCTCGTCCGCAATTGTCACATCTGTGTCAGCATCAGCTGCGGCATTTGCATTTGCAACCGCTGCTGTTCTCGTTACTGCCGCTGGTGTTGCAGCTGCTGCAAGCGCTACCGGTGTCTCTGCGATCTGAACCGGTGCTGCATCTGCTGTGGCTGTTGTAACAGTTGTGGCTGCACTTGCCGGAGCCGCTGCTGTAGTTACAGTACCTGCAGGTGTTGTGGCTGCGCCGCCCGGTGTGGTCTCAGTGCCGGATGGGGTAGTTGTGCCGCCCGGTGTCGTTTCAGTGCCGGATGGGGTAGTTGTGCCACCCGGTGTCGTTGTGGAACCGCCTTCGCCCGGAGCCGGTGCAGGGGTGAGTTCTGCGATCTTATCAGCCAGTGTTTCTCCTGCAATTCCTAACTTATCTGTCAGGTCTTTTGCCAGTTCCTCTGCCTCTTTTAATTTTATCTCTGCCGCGCTGATCTGTCCCTCTAACTCTTTTACCTGATCTGCTGTGTAGTTCTGGCTTGCAAGAAGTGCTGTAAGCTTATCCTTTAAGCTGTCCGCATCTGCTTTTGCTTTATCAACTTTTTCCACCGCATTCTTTGCTGCGTCAATGATCGCATCCGCTTTTGCTACTTTCTCTGCTCTTTCAGCCTCCGCTTTTAATGCTGCATCTTTGAAATCATAGAAGCTCTTTAAGCTTTCATGTCCCGGGAAACGATTATCATCTTTTCCGGTGAGCCAGATTCCTTCATTGATTTCTCCTGTTTTCTTATATTCATCATAATATTTGTTGCTTGTATAAGCTGTTTTTTCCTCTGCCTTGGCAGTCTGATTGTATTTCTGTGTTTCCACGGTCTGCGCACCAAGATCTTTGGAATTTTTCTGCTGATAAGTTCCGGTGTAGGAAACGGATAAGGTTGTGGAGCTGTTCTTCTCGTCAACAACTGCCTGATCCGTTGTCTTCTTTCCCTCTGTGAATGTGTCATCGGCATAATGGATTTTGATTGCTACGTTGGAGTTATGTTTTCCATTCCAGCCTTCATAACCGTTAATATGCAGTTCTCCCGTTTTCAGGTTGTCTTTAATCTTCTTATTCTGGGAAACTGCATCTCCAAGAAGTTTTTCTGCATCTGCTTTTGCAGCATCATATGCCTGATCCTTTAACGCTTCCAGATTCGTATTGTCTGCTGCATTTACAGCATTTGTCTTGGATTCCACAGCGTTTGCTTTTGCAGTCACTGTCTGCGAATAAGTAATAACGATCGTGCCTGAAAATACGTTTTTATAAGCAGCAGAATCTGCACCCCAGTCTACCCATCTGCCGGAAGTATTTTTGTACTTATCTACAGCATTCACTTTTGCATTATCTGTATTAATACTTTCGATCTTATAATCGCCGCCAAGCAGGTTCTCTAACGCCTCTTTGTTGGTGAATTTAGCAAAAAGTTCCTTTGCTGCAATCTCGGCATTTTTCTTCTCGTATTTATCGTTATCATTATTGATTTTTTTCATTTCAACAACAATTTTCGATAAATCAATAGTTGTCGTAAATGTAGTTTTCTGGCTTACGGTCACATCTGCAGTCGCTGTTGCGCTCATGGACGTCTCGACATCTTTATCTCCGTCTTTCAATGCTGCTTTTTTATCGGCCAGATCCTTTTCTGCTGCCTCGACACTGTCATATGTCTTACCAGAAGATAAGTCAGCTTTCGTGTATGTGATCTCGGAAACGTTTTGTTTTACCGTTTTGACCAGTTTTCCATTTTCATCCACTGAGTAGGTGGTCTTTTTCTCACCGGAAGTTTCATATTGTTCACTGTTATAGTTATTGTTCACCTCAACGTCCTTAGAAGCTGAGTCGACCACATAGAACTGTCCACCTATATTTACGATTGTGTATACCACTCCGTTATTCTCGTAAACTGCGGTATCCTGATCATTCTGAAGCTTATCTGCCGGGAAGTTCTCTGCATTGATATTGAATGCAAGGCTTCCGTCTGTGCCCTTCACATCATAGGAAACCACTTCTTCTGCCTTCTCGAAAATAACAAGATCATCGCGGGTATCGTTGAGCTTGTAGTTCAGATATACGGTGTGTGGGGCACCTGCCACATCTTTGTATGTCACCTCACAATAGTTTTTGTTATCATTCCGATTCCAGGTCCACTTGCAGTCAACAAGTTCTCCCTTGGCAAGTTCCGGAATGTAGTAATTCTTAAGGATCACTTTGAACAGCTCATCTTCTTTTCTCCAGTTTGTGGAGGTATCCCCTGCACGTTCTTTTTCCAGAGCGATGATCTCAAGTGCTGCTTTCTGTGCATCGGTAAGCTCCGGAATTGCTGTTTTTGCTTCCTCTGCTGCCTCCTGAAGAGCCTTCGCTTTCTCCTGAACTGCTGCAAGATTTGCTGCGGCTGCCGCTGCCTCGGTACTTGCTTCGGCAACTGCTGTATCATAAGCTGCCTGTGCCGCCTTAAGCTCGTCTAACGCTGTATTGTATTCGGCTACTTTGCTGTCATAAGCTGCTTTGGCAGTCTCATACGCTTTCTGTGCATCGCCTACAATACCAGCTGCCTGATCGTAAGCATTCTTCGCATCCTCAATGTCTGTTGCAGAATCAATTCCGGCTTGTGCTTTATCAAATGCGTCTTGTGCTTCCTGCTGCTCTTTCTTTGCATCATCCGCAATTGTATTTGCCTCATCTGCTTTTTTATCTACCTTATCAAGAGCTGCGTCGGTATCTGCTGCGGCATCTGACGCATCTTTTATGCGATCCATTGTTTTGTCAACTATTTCTTCTGCCACATTCACATCTGTACCGCCTTCGAATGTTCCGTTTGCGGTAGCATCCAATACGCCTGCTGCATCTTTTGTTGTCTGGTCTGCGCCACTGTCATCCGCAATTGTTGTATCAACTGCTGCATTTACCGCATTTTTTGCTACTTTTGTTGTTTCTCTCGTTTCTTCAGCGGCTTTCTGAACTTCTCCCACCTGTTCTGCTGCAGATTTCTGTGTTGTTACAGTTGTTGTACTCTCTTCCGGTGTTGTTTCACTGCTATTCTGTCCATCTGCATCCTCAGCAAATGCTGCAATCGGAGTAGATAATGCCATCATTGCTGCCAGTCCGACCGATAATGATCTGATCACGTTTTTGCTGGCTTTTTTGGTTAATTTTACGCCTGTAGCGTTTTCCATCATTTCCTTTTTCATCTGTGTAAACCTCTTCCTTCCATTTTAATGTTTATCTCGCTGCACTTTTGCCAAGGCTGCAAAAAAACATATTTATCCTTTTTGTTATACTAACTATAACATTCAGGGCGTTACATAAAGTGTTATAAAAAGAACTAATTTTTGAAAAATCAGAGGTTTTATAGTAGTTCTTCTAATAAACGACGCAGCATTTATAATTTAGCAGTGTTGCACGGGCTGTTTAGTTCTTGTATTTCCCTTTTTCGGGAAATTATGTTTTTATTTCTCATTAATTTCCCGTTTTCAGGAAATTATATTTTTATTTCTTGTTAATTTCCCGAAAATATCATATTATAGGAAATATAGAATGATTGCATATGCAATGGAGGGATTATAATGGATAAAAAATTTTTGAAGGCAAAAGATATTGCCCAGCTTTGGGGAATTACTCCCCGGAGGGTAAATCAGCTCTGCACTGCCGGTTTTATTAACGGTGCATACAAAGAAGGAAGATACTGGTTGATCCCTTCTGATACAACAAAACCGGAAATCCTTCGAAACAAACAAACCCCACCTTTGTCCGGCAGATTACTCCCATGTCCGGTTGGAATCACTTCATATAAAGAAGTTTCCAAAGAATGCTATTATGTCGACAAAACGCTTCTCATAAAAGATATAATTGACGACCACAGCAAGGTTTATCTTTTCACAAGACCGCGCCGTTTTGGGAAAACACTTACCATGGACATGATCCGAACCTATTTTGAAAAAACATCCACAGATACATCCATATATTTTTCAGATAAAAAAATCTGGAATTGCGGAGATGCTTACAAGCAGCTTCAGGGGACTTATCCGGTCATTTTTCTGTCTTTTAAAGATGCACATCAGACTAACTGGACTGATATGTACCGCAGTCTGTGTTTTACCTTAAAAGAAGAATTTCTCCGCCATATAGAACTTTTATCAAGCAAAGCAATTAATGAATACGACAAAAAATACATTCACAATCTCATAAATGATGTCGCTGATTCTACCGATTATCAGTTTGCTCTTGGCAAGCTTTCTTCTTTACTTGCCACACATTATAACCAGAAAGTTATTATTATTATTGATGAGTACGACACGCCAATCCAACAAGGACACTTATATCATTATTATAATGAAGTTGTCGGTTTTATGCGGAATCTTTTCTCCTCCGCTTTAAAAGACAATGAGAATCTGGAATTTGGCATTTTGACTGGAATACTCCGCATTGCAAAAGAAAGTTTATTCAGTGGTTTAAATAATCTTGTTGTAAACACGATTTTGGATGACAAGTACTCAGAGTATTTCGGTTTTACCGTAAACGATATATCAAATATGGCAGCTTACTATGGAATGGCAGAAAAACTTTCAGAAATTAAAGAATGGTATGACGGTTATCTCTTCGGAAATACAGAAATATATAATCCGTGGTCTGTGATTAATTATTTTAACAATAACTGTAAACCAAAGGCTTTCTGGTCCCGAACAAGCGGCAATGAAATTATTGGTGAACTCATCCGCAGTTCCGACAAAGAAGTGTACGAAAGTCTCTCACTTTTACTGCAGGGAAAAGAAGTGCAATCCATTATTAATACGGATATTATTTACCCGGAGGTAAATGCTGACTCTGACACAATCTACAGCTTTCTGCTTGTCGCCGGATATCTGCGTGCCACAAGTGTGATCAGTGAATTTAATGACAACCCGATTTGTTCTCTCAAGCTGCCTAACCGCGAGATAAAAAGTGTTTTCCAGAAAGAGATTTTGGATAATTATAATACCTTGTTTAACGGCTCCCTGCTCCGAGATTTCGAACTTGCTCTTCGAACAGGTGATACTACTCTTTTCACTGACACCTTGCAAAAATATCTCTTGCAGTCTGCCAGTACTTTTGACACTACAAACGAAAATTTTTATCACGGAACTGTTTTCGGAATGTTGGCAATACTCTCAGACCGATATTATATCTCTTCCAACAGAGAATCCGGCGAAGGGCGTTTTGATATACAGCTTGAGCCAAAAGATAAATCCCAATTGGGCTATATTATTGAATTTAAAGCCGGAAAAAACCTTTCAGATACCGAACTTGCTGATTCTGCGTCAAGTGCGATACAACAGATCCAAAGCAAAAAATATTCTACCGATATGGAATATCATGGCATAAAAAAGATTGGACTTTTCGGGATTGCATTCAGTGGCAAACGTGTTGCAGCTAAATACGCAGAAATACAACTCCATTCATAAGACACATCCTCTCATAATTCTGAAAAACTAAGGAATCAGGATTATGAGAGGATTTTTTGTCCAGAAATTGGCAGTCTTTTTCTCTTGCATTCTTTTTCCGGATGTGGTATTCTCATTTTATCGAACGTATGTTCTATTTTATTTTTTTGATTGGAGGAGATCACATCCAGATGAAAATCCAGCAAAATATGTCACTGATGGAAAAACTTACGATTCTCTCAGACGCTGCAAAATACGATGTCGCCTGCACGTCAAGCGGTGTGGACCGCAGTGGTAACGGTATCGGCCTTGGCAACTCCATTTCCTGTGGGATCTGTCATACTTTTTCCGCAGATGGGCGGTGTGTTTCCCTTCTCAAGATTTTATTTACAAACGAATGTATTTTTAACTGCTCTTACTGCCAGAATAATTGTAACTCCGATGTCCGGCGGGCTGCCTTTACCCCGGAGGAAGTCTGCGAACTGACGATGGAATTTTACCGGCGGAATTATATTGAAGGTCTTTTTTTAAGTTCCGGCATTATGGTAAGCCCCAACTATACGATGGAACTTTTATACCAGACCCTTTATAAATTGCGCACAGCGCACCATTTTAACGGTTACATCCATGTGAAAGCGATTCCCGGCGCTGATCCTCTGCTGATTGAAAAAACTGGTTTTCTGGCTGACCGTATGAGCATCAATCTGGAACTGCCTACCGCAGACAGCCTGAAAAAGCTTGCGCCCTGCAAGTCGAGAAATACTATCCTGAAGCCAATGCGCATGGTTCAGAACGGTATTACGGAAAATAAGAATGAAGTTGCTCTTTACCGGCATGCCCCGAAGTTCGTACCCGCAGGACAGAGCACACAGATGATCATCGGCGCAACCCCGGAAAACGATTACCAGATTGTGAGCATTGCCGAGAATCTGTATCAGAAATTTGATTTAAAGAGAGTGTTCTATTCTGCCTTTGTGAATGTCACCCACAACAGCAATCTTCCTGCACTGCCCGGCGGTCCGCCGCTCCTGCGGGAACATCGTCTGTATCAGGCAGACTGGCTGCTCCGCTATTATAAGTTTAAAGCCGACGAGCTTTTAAGTCCGGAGCGGCCGGACTTTAACATTTTTCTCGACCCCAAGTGTGACTGGGCGATCCGGCATCTGGAATATTTTCCGGTCGAGATCAACCGTGCAGACTATGATACGCTGCTCCGTGTCCCGGGTATTGGCTATAAGTCTGCCAGCCGCATTGTAAAAGCAAGACGTCACAGCACCCTCGATTTTGCCGATCTCAAGAAGATAGGTGTTGTGTTGAAACGCGCTCTTTATTTTATCACCTGCTCCGGCAGGATGATGTACCGCACGAAGCTGGAAGAAGATTATATCTGCCGCAATCTGATGGGCGATAAGACACAGATACCACGTGAGATCCGTGAAAGCGGTTATCAACAATTGAGCCTGTTCGATACCGGCTTATCCACGGAGCCGCTTCCGCTGTCGTAGATAAATGTAAAACTTTTATTTCCCTGAATATTTTCCTCAAGACAGGAGCAGGACATTATGCATGTATTTATCTGTGAAAACACACCAAACGGAATATTGACCGGCGTATACGATGCCTGGGAATTAAAGATTCAGGAAAGATGCTCCCACGCTGATATTTATCTGGTATCCGGCCAGCCGGATAATTACGAGCTGTTTTGCGACTACCACACCGTCGCACCATCCGCTGAAAAAGCCGGAAAAGTTGTTTCTACGCTAAACCGGAAGCTTGGACACGATTTTTACGAGACAATCCTTACTGCTATTTTATCCATTGATCTTTCCGGCAAGAAGAAGATGGACAAAGCGAACGCCGTGTATCAGACGATCGTTGCCGCACTTTATTCACCAAAGGGTGCCCGTGTATTGGATTCACTGAGTAATCCTTATATTTACCGTGTCTTTGAATTGTCCAGAGCCACAGCCTCCGAAGCCCACCACCTGAAAGGTTTTCTGCGCTTTTCGGAACTGCAGAACGGCGTTCTGTTTTCCACGATTCATCCCAAAAATAATGCCCTGCCAATTTTAGCAGAGCATTTTACGGATCGTTTTCCGCAGGAAAATTTTATGATTTACGATGAAACCCACCAGCTTGCGGCAGTCCACCGCGCCGGAAAGAATTATATGCTTGTAGATGCTTCGGACATCAATACCGAACTTCTTCAGAACTATTCTGAAAATGAAGCAAGATTCCAGAAACTGTGGCTGGCCTTTTTCGACAGTATTGCGATTGAAGCACGCACCAACCCCGAATTACAGGCACAGAATATTCCGAAACGGTTCTGGAAGGATGCTGTGGAATTAAGACACTTTTGTGAATAACCTTACCGCATTCTCCTCCGTCACACGCTCGACCTCCTCCGCTGTGATTCCTTTTAATTCTGCGATTTTTGCGATCACAAACGGAATATTGGAAGAATCATTTCTCGTGCCGCGGTGCGGTTCCGGTGTCATGTAAGGACAGTCCGTCTCAAGTAAAATGCGCTCCAATGGGATTGCTTCCACTGTCTCTTTCAGTTTTTTTGCGTTTTTGAATGTGACGATGCCACCGACACCGATGTAGTAACCCATTTTGATAAATTCCTGTGCCATCTCTCTGGAGTAGGAATAGCAATGGATGACACCCGGTATCTCCTCTGCGTGAACCGCTTTCATCACTTCCATAGTATCGGCTGCTGCATCTCTGGAATGGATGATCACCGGAAGGTTGGTTTCCCTGGCAAGTTCCATCTGCCGTCTGAACCAGTAACGCTGTGCATTCTGCACCTCCGGCTCTTTATCCCAGTAATAATCCAGTCCGATCTCACCGATCGCAACGGTCTTGGGAAGAGATGTCTGCTCTTTTAACCAGGCAAATGTCTCTTCATTCAACCCGCTGATGTCACTTGGATGTACGCCCACCGCTGCATAAATGTAATCATATTTTGCAGCAAGTTCCAGAGTTGTCTTTGTTGTCTCTATCGAAGCCCCGACATTGATGATCCTGCCGATCCCTTTTTCCGGCAGGGAACGGATCAATGCTTCACGGTCATCGTTAAAACTTTCATCATCATAATGTGCATGTGTCTCAAATATCATAGCTGCCTCTCCGTCATAAAAGAATGCACTAACTATAGCATTTCTATGTAAATGTTTCAATGCGCATCCCATCAAATCATTTTATTTTTTCTGTGCACGCTTCCGGCGTTTTCTTATGATCAGTACGATCAAAAGCAATACAACCGCTGCACCGCCGCCGGCATAATACAAGGTGTGATCTGCCGCCGTATATACCAGTGCAAACGCCGCCTCGTATGGAATGTCTGCCACAAGGTAACTGCCGTCCTCTGTGGTTTTTGCCAATGTCCATGCATCGCTGCCTGTTTCTCTGTACCAGATCTCATTTTTTCCTGAAGTGTCCGGCACATAAAAATGTGCTTTTACTGTATCATATATTTTGTCATGCAAGTGTTCAAGACTCCAGTCGTAAGCATACACGACATCTCCGTCCGGCAGATCTGTGTCACACTCTGCCATCTGGATGGAAGTGTCATCATAGAATTTCCCTTCCAGAAGAAAAACTGCTTTTTCATTTTCTGTATCGGAACTTTCACTAGCTGTATCTTCTGTTTTTGCGCCGTTTATCACTTCCGATCCCACGATACTCTCTGTCCAACGGCTGTACTCTGCCTCCACCGTTTTATTTTCCGTCATTGGTTTTCCAACCAGATCCTCCGGCCAGACTGCATAGTAACCATCTTTTTCCGGAATCTGTGGAAGATCAGCTTCACTGAAGCTTCCATTATATACGATTGTCTTTACAATATCCACATTATCTTCTGCCCGGAAAGTTATCTTCACTTTATGGAATCCTTCCGGAATATTTTCAAGTTTCATGACCTCTTCATAACTTTTTTCATCTGCAATCCCAGCATAGTTGATGTTGTCAATTCCATCAAGGTCATCGCCCACAAAAATGTTACCTTTTACCTCGCCCTCTTCAGACACAGTTCCTGCGATGCTTCCCAGACCTTCCCCATCACTTGTGATCGTAGATGCAGAAACACAGTTTTTCACGGTATATCCGCTTCCGACAATGCCTCCGACATAATCCTTTGCATTTATATTACAGAGACTGTAACTGTTGGCGATTGCACTGACACTGTTTCCTGCAATGCCTCCGGCATAATCCCCCGTATCAGATTTCACAGAGCCATAACTTTCACTTCCATAGACCAGTCCAAGTTCTTCTAATCCGGTAATACCACCGACACTGTTTTTCTTTGAAGTCACTTCCCCATAGTTGCTACAGCGGATGACAACATTATTCACGGTAGAACGGAGTGTAATGTCCGTAGAATCTGTAAGATCAGGATCAAACTCCGGATCGAGATCATATTCAATGTTCATCGTTCCGACAATTCCACCCACATTGAGATCGCCATTGACCATTCCGCGGTTTACACTTCCTGAAACAACACCATCTGTATCTTTTGCGCTGGCTGCGGACGAGATATCTTCCATATACTCCTCATCTCCTGTCACCACAGAAAGCGTATCTCCAACCGTATTCTGAATGCTTTTGATCTGCTTACTGATCTTCTGCACATCATTTGTGACAGACTGGATTCCATCATCCACTGTGTTCGTCAGCTTATCAATATCGCCGTTCGTATCTTTTTCTTTTATCTGATTGGAAATATCATCCACAAAATCTTCTGCCGTTTTATTGGAATCGGAGATTGTTCCACGAATGTTGGACAGATTACTGTTGATATTCTGCCATTCTTTTGAAACCGCCTCTGCCTGTTCTTTGTTTAAAATATGATTGTTTCCCTGGATACTATCTATTTTATCCAGAGAATTATGAATATTATTCATGTACTGCTGCGCTTCCGGGTTTGATTCCCCGATGGAATCTGAGAGGGAACCCAGAGATTCCGACAAAGTTTTCGAAGAATTATCGTACTGCTCCGACAGATTGTCCACATAGGTCTTTGCTGCTGTGGAGGTATCACTCATGGTCGAAGCAATGTTGCTTAAGGTCGTGTTGATGGAACTGACCGAATCCTGCACCTGATTTACCTTATCATCCAGATACTCCGATTCTATATACGGCTCCGCCTGACCGACAATTCCTCCTACATCTTTTCGTCCGTAGATTTCCCCTTCATTGTGGCAGTCGATGACTTTTCCACTCTGGCGTCCGGCAATTCCACCCACGTTATAACCCGTGTGTGCAAAACCGATTTTTCCCTGATTGATGCATTCACTGACAATTCCAGTCGAAACACCCACAATTCCGCCAATATCATTCCGGTCTATTACACGCCCTGTGAGATTTAATGTACCAATGTCAACGCCTCCAATATCCATCGTGGTTTTCAGCTCATCTGTATTGATGCTGCACTCCGATGTACACTCTGACACAAGTCCTTCGTTATTTCCAACGATTCCTCCGGTCTGATTGGTGGCTGTCACTGTTGCATTGCTCCTGCAGTTTACAATTTTTCCGGTCGGTTTGTTGATCCCTGCGATCGCTCCGACTGCTGTTTTTCCATTGACAGTTCCTTCAAAGGAACAGTTCCCGATCGTACCATAGTTCACACCGGCAATTCCGCCAATATTTTTACAGCTTCCCTCTGAAGTGATCTTACCGGAGATCTTCAGATCATTCACAACTGCGCTTTTACCCAGATAACGGAAAAATCCGTGATCCGAGCCTTTTACCTGCAGCTTCACATTACTGATCGTGTGACCGCCGCCCTCAAAATCCCCAGAGAAATATGCAACACCATTGAAATCAACCTTCGAAAGATCAATATTATGGGTAAGTTTTACCGTTTTTCCAACACTCCAGCTGTCATACTGACAGTTCTGTAAAAATTCTTCAAATGCCTTTTCATCGGCAATTTCGATGATCTGATTTTTATTTTCTGCCGTATCCGCACTCGTTGTGCTGTCTTTTTCTGTGGTTTCTTTTGTACCACTGCTTTCCTGTGAGATGGCAGCCTGTATGGTCAACCGTCCGTTTCCTGCCAGAGCAGAAACGGTCAGTGTCATGGAAAAACACAGGGCAAGTACTTTCATTCTCATCTTTTTCATGACTTTTTCTCCTCCTGCTCTTCCTTTGCGTCTGTCTCTGATTCTGCAGCCACATTTTCATCCTGCGTCATTCCCGGCAGCATTGGGTTTTGTGTATCGTCATGTGTGACTTCTCCATGTCTGCCCGGTATGTGCGAATCTAACGACACTTTCATCTGTCCCTGGAATACACCGGAAACATCTGCATCAATCTCTCCCTGTACATAACCTTTTACATGTCCTGTCACCCTCACTCTGCCGGCAACCTCCTTCTGAGGACGTGAAATATTCATGGCAAGGGCTGTCTTCTCAATGATAAAATCACCAAACAGCAGGATCTGCGGCAGCACAAAAAGGACCAGAATAATGGAAATTAACGTACCGCGTCCCAAAGCCACACCAATGGAGGCAACCGTCGGATCGGATGCAATCTCACCGATCAAAAATCCTGCACAGGTCAAAATCGTTCCGGAAGTAAAAATAGTTGGAAATGCCTGATTTAAGGATTCAGTAATCGCATCTTTGATCGGCATTCTCTGTTTCAGATCCATGTATCTGCTGGAAATAACGATTGCATAGTCGATCGTTGCACCCATCTGAATTGCAGACACGATCAGGTACGCAATAAAGAATATTGTCTGTCCCCTCATTGCCGGAACTGCAAAGTTGATCCAGATACTTCCCTGTATGGTGAGTACCAGAAGCACCGGAAGCCCCGCTGACTGGAACGTGAAAAACAGGATGATCATAACAAATAGTGCCGTCAATACGCTGATCACGATATTATCCGATGCAAAGGAAGATTCCAGATCATGGTCACTCGTGGAGTTTCCTACCAGAATGACATTGTCTTTTCCAAAATATTTCGCTGCAATACCCCGGATCTCATCCATCGCATCGTAGGTTTCCTGTCCTTCCGCCGGAAGTGACAGATCTAATACAAATCTGGAATAGTCATCTCCCTGCAGCTGTAATTGCGCATCATGCAGCGTGTCATATAAGGACGTAAGCTGATCGTCAAGATCTGCATCTAATGTCACATATCCTTCCTGATACTGGTCATACAGGAACAGGAACATATCAATGATCGGCACCTCATAATCATCAATGCCGGTAAATACCGGACCATACTGCTCCTCATTGTATGCATATGCTGTATACAAAATCTGCACAACTTCTACATCCAGATCCGTCAACTCTGCAAACTGTCTTGGGTTCAGCTTATCCGTCAGCATATAATCATCATTGATCGCCACATTTGCAAGTCCCAATGCCGAGTTTACATAATCCAGTTTTTCAATTTTTCCCAATACCTTTTTCTCGGAATCATAATCCCCTTTTGGAACCATGACAACCAACTGATTGCTGGCACCAAAGGTATTCTCAATTTTTTCACTTGCAATTTTTGATTCACTCTTTTTTGCGCTGACAATGGAATTCGTGTCATATATATACTGGCAGTGATTAGATTCCCAAAATGCAAATACCAGAAACACGATAAAAACCGGCGGAATGATGTATTTGGTCAGATTTGCAAATTTACCTACAAACGTAATTTTTGGTACATAGCATTTGTGATGGGTTTTATCAATTCCTTTTGCAAAAATCAAAAGCACGCCCGGCATTAGGAAGAAAACGGAAATCAGGCTGAGTATGATCGCTTTTACCAGAATGATACCCATATCGTAGCCCAGCCGGAACTGCATAAACATCATCGCAACCATGCCGGAAATCGTGGTAAGGGAGGACGAGCTGATCTCCGGGATCGCCTTGGAGAGTGCCACTTTCACCGCTTCCTCTGCATCCAGCGTCTCATGTTCTTCCATGAAACGGTCACACAAAATAATGGCATAATCGATTGCCAGTGCCAGCTGAAGCACGACAGCAATGGAATTTGTGACAGAGGAGATCGTTCCAAACCAGTAGTTTGTACCCATGTTTAAAACAGCTGCCACGCCAAATGTGATCAGTAATACCGGGATCTGCAGATATGCTTTTGTGGAGAGCATCAACACCGCAACAATGATAACAACCGCCAGCACAAGAATAATATTCATATCCTGCGAAAGAGACTCTGCACTGCGCTCCTCCTCACCGACAGAGGAAGAAACATAGACATCATAACCATCCAGTGTCTCTTTTACTTCCTCAAGCGCATCTTTGCTGATCTGTTCATCCTCCGTTCCGTCAAACGTCACACTAAACAGCGCATCCGCACCTGTAAAATGATCCTTAGAATCATCAAATTCAATCTGCTTCACGCCCTCAATATTTTCCAGATCGTCAACCAGATCTTCCGCCTGCGCATAGGTGATATTCGAGACCATGACTTTGGCACTGCCATAAGTTGTGAACTGCTCCTCCATCAGTGACAGCCCGATCCTCGTTTCACTGTCTGCCGGCAGATAGGATGTGATATCCTGATTGACCTGCACCTTATTAATAGAAAGAACACTGTAAATCATTGCCAAAACAAACAGAATTTCGATTGCTTTCCGCTTATTTACAATAAAGGAAGCGACGGTAAGCCAGAAGTTCCCTTTTTCTTTTTCCTGTTTTTCTTCCATATTCATCCTCTTTCATGTTACATCTGAATCATTTTTCTTACGCAGCAAAACAGCAGTTGTTTTACCGCTGATTCATTTCACTATACTTAACATTGTGTTGATTATTTTATACTGCATTATTATAATAAGGGCATCTGGTTTACTCAATAAACATATTTTTCAAAACTGTTTGTTAATTGACATATTATGTACATCGTGTTGATTATTTCAGAAAATTTTTAGGATTATAAATTTTTAATCATAACTCCAGAAAAAAATACCAGACGATAACATCACATTTTATATGAAAGGATCTCACATTATATATGGAAGCAAAAACTGACCGCCGCATCAAGCGTACCCGCTATCTGCTTGTACACGCACTCACCTCCCTTATGCTGAAAAAAAGTATCAAGGATATCACCGTAAAAGAATTGTGCGAGTCTGTTGACATCAACCGCGGCACTTTTTACCTGCACTACAAAGATATTTATGATATGTTGGAGCAGACCGAGCAGGAGCTTTTAGAACAGTTTGAGCAGGTCTTCAAAAATTATCACCCGGATCATACTCCGGATTTTCCTTATCCGCTGTTTGTCGAAATTTTTCAGATCATTGACCAAAACTCTAATCTGTGCTGTGCACTGCTGAGTCCCAATGGCGATATTTCTTTTTCTGTCAAGATTAAGAAATTGTTTGAACACCAATACATACACGAATGGATGGTTGCGCATCATTCAGCTGATTTTCTGCCAACTTATGAATATTTCAGCAATTTTCTCGTTTCCGGCTGCTCCGGTCTGATCGAGTCATGGCTGGCTCATGGCAAAAAGGAGACGCCGGAGGAGATGGCAAGACTTATCAGCAAACTGATCTCTACCGGAATGAAATCTGTCTATCCGATACCTTGCGGACAGTCTGATGATCTGTAGAATTGCAGACCTTCATTTTGTATATTTTTACTAAATTTTTGTATTTTTTATCAATTAAAGCAAATTTTTGTTTCCTTTTCACACAAAATCATATATACTTATTATAGAATATTGGCTCCGGGGCAACGCTTCGGAGTTTTTGCTTCGCAAAACAAGGAGGAAAAATCCTCTCCTCGCCCAATGGGACTCGGATTTTTTCTTCGAAAAAACAAGGAGGAATTATGGATTTTGTTGGTACTGTCTGGGCGCTGCTTCCGCCGGTGATCGCCATTGTGCTTGCGCTGATCACAAAGGAAGTTTATATGTCGTTATTTATCGGTGTCGTAACCGGAGCTCTTTTATATACAAATTTCAGTCCGGTTGGAACGATCGAGGCAATTTTTGAAGTTATGATGGAAAAGCTTGGGGATTCGTGGAACGTCGGCATTCTGATTTTCCTCGTATTTCTTGGCATTATTGTCGCATTGATGACAAGAGCCGGCGGTTCTGCCGCTTACGGAAAATGGGCAGGCAGTAAGATCAAGACCAGATCCGGCGCACTGCTTTCCACATTTGCGCTCGGTGTCGTGATCTTTGTCGATGATTATTTCAACTGTCTGACCGTTGGAAATGTCATGCGTCCTGTCACGGACAAGCAGAAGATTTCCCGTGCGAAACTGGCTTATATCATTGACGCAACTGCAGCTCCGATCTGCATTATCGCACCGATCTCAAGCTGGGCTGCCGCAGTCACCGGATACACAAACGGAGATGGTTTCTCTCTGTTTTTACAGACAATCCCGTTTAACCTGTATGCATGGCTTACCATTCTGATGGTGATTTTTATGGGTGTGACCGGTCTTGATTATGGTCCGATGAAAAAGTTTGAAGAAAATGCTGCAAAAGGTGATCTTTTCTCCGGCAAAAATGATTATGAAAATGTAAAAGAAAATATTATTTCCGCAAAAGGAAAGGTGATCGACCTTGTTCTTCCGGTCATTTTCCTGATTGCAAGCTGCATTATCTGCATGATTTATACAGGTGGATTCTTTGAGGGCGAGAGCTTCATCAACGCTTTTGCAAACTGCGATGCATCCATGGGGCTTGTGATGGGTTCCTTCATTACATTAGTGTTTGTGTTTTTGTTATACCTGCCACGCCGCGTGATCACATTCAGCGAATTTGCAGAGTGTATTCCGCAGGGATTTAAGATGATGGTTTCCGCCATTCTGATCCTTGTTCTTGCCTGGACGTTAGGAGGTTTCTGCAGTACAAAATTAGAAGCCGGCACCTTTGTGAGCAGCATGCTCTCCGGCAATATGACTGCAACCTCACTTTTCCCGGCTATATTATTTCTGGTTGGAAGCGGACTTGCTTTTGCAACCGGTACTTCCTGGGGAACGTTTGGCATTTTAATTCCGATCGTTACCGCAATGTTTCCGGAAACAGATCCGATGCTCGTTGTCTGCATTGCAGCCTCCCTTGCCGGTTCTGTCTGCGGAGATCACATGTCGCCGATCTCCGACACAACGATCATGGCCTCTGCCGGAGCGCAGTGCCACCATGTAGACCATGTATCCACACAGCTTCCTTACGCGCTGACGGTCGGTGGCTGCTGCGTGGCCGCCTATCTGGTTGCCGGATTCACAAAGAACGTATTCCTCACAATGGCAGTCGGTGTGATCCTGCTTTTTGCCGTGCTATCATTCATCCGCTACAGACAGGGACATAAATAAATTTGCAAAAAAATATATCTTAATTTCAGAATCTATTTTATAATATGGATAGTATTTTACGTATCAGTGATTACTTAAAATAATGAACTCAGGAGAAATGGAATATGAGCAGAGGTGTATTAGGAAAAAATAACTGGGCATTAGTACTTCTGATCCTTGTCGGTGTCGTGTTAGGCGGTCTTATCGGAAAGTTATGTGCGGGCGTTCCTGCTTTAAGCTGGCTTAGTTACGGCCAGAGTTTTGGATTTGTCAATCCGATGGTGTTAGATCTTGGAATTTTAGTTCTCACATTTGGATTTACGGTGGATATCACGGTTGCAGGGATACTTGGAATTGTGA
>UMJF01031473.1_pt1 | contig 20386 bp, 10 predicted proteins | sample 1966001 | NCBI WGS metagenome assembly UMJF01 (sample SAMEA4836145, study PRJEB28245) | human gut metagenome | biome: gut microbiome; material: fecal sample | place: Denmark | collected 2008 | reverse complement strand
TTACTGCTATTGGCGGTGGTGGTCTTGCTAAAGCTACTTGTACCGTTCATGTAATGCCAAACGCTCATTACGAAGCAATTAAATCCTATGCAGCTAATGCAGGGATTGATGTTACTTCTGGAGATAACTTAAGAGCCGCCATGCAATATGCATATCAAAATGGGGCTAATCATAGCTACCAGTCTGATGTCGCAGTTGAAGGATTCAAAAAGGCATATCTGAAGGATTGGACAAGCTCTCTACCTAATCGTCCAGATGGAGCAATTGATATTCCATCTGGTGTTAGTCAGTTAGTAGGTTACTTCAATTCCAAAGGTAAAAAAGTCGGACCAAAAGAAATGCAACAGCTTGCAGATATTCTTGGAATTAGTACTCCAGGTGTTAAAAAATATGATTCATGGGGTTCTGCTTTAAAAAATCAGATACTTCAAAAGTATAAATCATATGGTTTTGCTACTGGTGGAATAATAAATAAACTAATACCTGCTGATATGAGTACTCTTTTAGGTAAAGCTATTATTAGTAATGGAGATCAGGGATTCATTGGTGCAAAAGTTGGCGAATCAGTAATGACCGAGGAATTTACTCGTCTGCTCAAGCCTTCTATTGCTGCAATGAATAATTTTACCAATATGTTTAACCCGGTTACTCCTACTGCCACAAATAATGATTATACTATCAACAACGAAGTGAACATTAATGTAGCAAATATGAGTAATGATTTAGACATCCAAGATGTCGCAAACAAAGTTTCTACAATTATTAACAAAAATATGACTAGAGACTGGAGAAAGCTTAGATGATAAAAGGACTGCTTCGGCAGTTCTTTTATTGTATGAAATTATAAAATGAAAGAGGTGAATAAATGTTACAATTTGAATTTGATGGACATAATTCTAGTGAATACGGGATTATAATGACTGGAATCACAGACAATGATAATCTTGAAAGCAGATCTTTACAGTTAGGAGAAAAGAATAGATATAGAGCAAGAGAAAATCATTTCGGAACAGTGTACGACGATAATTATAGCTTTACACTTAGCATCATGAAAAATCCTTGTCACAATATAAATGTGACACCTGAATTATCTAGTGGAATCATTACATACCCAGAAAAATGTACTCCTATATTGAAAAATGGTATTATTACTTTCCCATTGGAGTACATACCAGATGTTAAATTAGGTGTTATACAGATGAATGATACTGATTACCTTTCTTCAAGCAATATCCGTATTATTAATGGCTGGTTAACTTCTCCACAAACACCAAAATTATTTAAGATACTTGGTGGTGACTACTTCTACGAAGATATAGAGTTCTTTGCTACATTCACAGAAATTACTACTGATCATGTTGTGTTCCCATATGAAATGAATTTTACAGTCACTTGCGACAGTCCATATGGTTACACTCCTGAGATTACGCATAATATCACCTCTTCTTCTACTCTTCCAAAAACTTATATAATTAACAACACTTCTGACTGTCATGAAGATTACATCTATCCTCTTATTAAAATTTCCCCTAAAAGCCATGGCACTATTACAATCCAAAATGTAACAGACAATAACGGAACAATGAAAATAAATGCTTTAAAAGATGATGACTTTTATATTGATTGCCAGCATTTAAAAATATATGACATTACTAATTCAATTATAAGTTTTGAAGATTTGGGTGTAAAAGATATAGATAATATATACTGGCTTAGATTGGCTTACGGTGAAAATGAATTAAGATTCACTGGTGATGCTACATTTGAGCTTATTTATAGAGAACCAAGAAAGGTGGGTGCGTTTGGGTGAAAATAAATCATAAGTATGATATTTATGGACGTACTGAGCCTTCTATTATTTATTTAGCTAAACCTGGCAAAAGATTATATTGTGCGCTAGGAGGCATTGATACATCTACCGCTTTATTGTCGTTAAAAACTAATAATACAGCTGAATTAACATTTACTGTTGATAAATACATAAACAATACTGTTACTGACGGGTATGAAGAACTTGATGAGCTAATGGAGCTATACTGTGATGGCATTTGGTTCAAAATAGTAGATCCGCCAACTATTAATAATGATGGTTTGCGTGAAACTAAAGAGATTACTGCTGAGTCTTATGAAATCATGCTTACTCAATATAAACTGAAAAACTTTAAAATTAATATGGGCGAAGAAGATTCCTATGAAATGATGTATCAGGCAACTCATGATACAAATAAGTTTTATCAGATTAAGTTTTATGATTCAGAAAATGAAGATCTAAGTTTTTTACATTTAGTATTAAAACATGCAGATGTTCCTGGTTGGCATATAGGTTATGTGGATAATATTACTCCTGATGACGATGGAAAATTACTCCCTAATAATATATGTAACTTTGAAGTAGACGATCAAAATGTATATGCTTTCTTAACACAAGAGGCCGCACAAGCCTATAAATGTGTGTTTGAGTTTGATACTGTAAATATGACCATAAATGTTTATAGACCTGACAGCTTAGGTAAAGATACAAATGTAGTTTTGGGTTTTAGAAACATTCAGAATAGTATAACTATTTCCAGAGATGAAAATTTAGTTACACAATTTTATGTTGAAGGCTTAGATGATTATAATATTGATGCAGTCAATTTTGGTGATTCTGTAATTACTGATCTTTCCTATTTTATATGTGAGCCTTACATGGATACTTCACTACAAGAAAAATATAATGCATGGCAAAGCTACCGAGAGTCCCGCAGAGAAGAGTTTATTAATTTATCCAAAGAATATAATAAAAATTTGGAAGTTCTTACTGAATTAATGAATAGAGTCCCAATTGATACTGCTCAAACAAATTGGTTCGGGAAAAAAGTTGAAGATTTAAAAGATGCATATAATGCTAACATGGCAATCATTAAGGGTTTAGAAGCTCTATATGTTGATGATGAAAAGAATTTTGATTTAGAAGCTTTAAAAAAGTCACATGATTGGCCTTTATATGAATCAATTATGAACTACACTCTTCCATCTATTGTAGCTGCATTACAAGCTCAAGACGAAACCGTAGAAGGATTCGGTAAAGGAAATATTATTTCATGTGTAAATCCGATTGTGTTGGGCCAAGATTGGTATATGGTAAACCCTGGAACTTCTTCTTTTCAAACTATACAAATTGATGATGCTCCTGCTTATGGAATCACTCGTGGAGTTAAAGTAACTGGTACTAATGGAGGAATTTATCAACACAATATTAGTATTGAACCATCTCAGAGATATACTCTTAGTTGTTTTGTAAAAGGATCCGGTACATTTTATCTTGGTTATAATAACACTGGAGAAGATAGAAAGAATGTTGCTTATAACATTACATCTTCTTGGACAAGAGTTTATACTTCTTTTAATCTTTCTTCTCGTTTAATTGATGTAGCATTCGCTGGAACTAATGATTTCACTATATGCGGTATGCAATTAGAGATGGGCGATTCACCTAGCCAGTTTGGGTATTTCACGCAATCTGAAAATATTATAAAAGCTTATGAAACTGATTGGAAGTTATATGGAATCTCAGAATTAAAAGTAAAGATTTCAACTTACGATAGCTGTATTAAAGAATTAAAAAAGAGTGGTTATGCAGATGGTTATAATCCTCTTTCTGGATACGAAGAGGCATATTTCACTCAAATGCATCAGAAATATCTGGATTATTTGAATTTAAAAGATCAGGCTGAAACTGCATTAAAGGAACGTCAAGCTGAATATGATGCGGCTAAGAAACCTGAAATTCAAGAGAAACGAAACCAGATTGCAAAAGATGTGTTACTTGAAAATTTTGGTAAAGTACAGAACAAATACTCAGCTTTTACTGATAAAGAAACATATATTATTAAGAGTTTATATAGCCAATCCACTTATACAAATGAAAATATTATTGTTACTACTCTTGACAGTACTGCTGATGCCGTAGATAAGTCTAAAGTTCTTTATGACGATGCATTGGAAGAATTGTATGTGGAATCACATCCACAATATACATATACTGATGATGTAGAGAATGTATACGCTCTTCCAGAATTTAAGGAGTACCATGAACAGCTTGCGGTAAATGATTTTGTGCGTGTAGGAATCACTGATACTAATTATATTAAACTAAGAGTAATTGAAATCACATATAATCCTTGTGATTTAGATGAATCTATGGAAGTTACTTTTAGCAATATGATTCAGTACAAAGCTAAAAGGAATGATTATAATACTCTTTTAAACGATGCCCTTAATACTTCCAACCGTAATGGTGGTCGTGTTAATTCAGTCAACAAATCTTCTACTTCTGATTATGTCATCACATCAGAAGCTATCAAACAAATCTTTTCAAATCCTCTATTCAATTCAATGTTAGGTGGAACTGTCACTGGAGGAACAGGGTCTGGCGGAACCATTACTGCTGATACAATTATTGCAGAACTCGTGAAAGCAAAAGAAGGTGTATTTGATAAGCTTACTGTTGATACTGCTTTCATGAAATATCTCGATGTAAAACTTATTTCCGCAGATAAGATCACAACTCGTATTCTCGAAGCGGAACAGGCAAATATTGAAAAGCTGTCAGCTAAGATTATAGAATCTAACCAGATTAATGCTGATATGATTAATGTAAAAAATCTCCTGGCAGGAAATGCTGGTGTAGGTAATCTCCAGGCAGTACATCTTACTGCTCAGAATGTAACTATTGACCAAGCAGTAATCACGGATCTTATTGCTAAGAAGATGACCGTAGCTGACTTAAATACTCATACTGCTACTGCTGATGAGTTTATGATCATCTCTAGTGGAAAAGCTGGTATTGCCTTTAAGAATAGCACTCAGCAGTTCTATGATTCAACAGGAGCTGTTAGGGTACAGATTGGTCAGGATGGTACCGGAAAGTTTAATTTTGTTGTCAAGAACGGTGATAAGACAGCATTATTTGATGAAAATGGTATCACTCAAACAGGTATTCCTGATAACACTATTGTCAATAATATGATCTCTGATGGAACAATCAATAAAGAAAAACTAAGTTTTACTATGGTAGAACCGAATGAACAAGGTGGAATTGATATCAGTCAGGTATACCTTGATGGTAAAAAGTTCGGTCAGCAATATACTTCATTTAAAGACCAGACAACTGAGCAGATTACTAACATTACTGATCCTCAAAAGGGTCAAATCGTACAGAGTATACAAAACAGTTTGTTTAATGAAGACGGATCGTCTATCTATACAAAATATACAGAGTATAAACAAACTGTTGATGGAATTACTCAGACGGTTTCAAATAATAAGCTTGATACAGATAAAAAGCTTGATGCAGCTTCTACTTCTATAACACAGACTGCTGATAAGTTGAATCTTATTGCTACTGGTGGGACTGGAGAATCTAAATTAGAGCTGACTCCAGATTTTATAAATCTTGTTTCATCTAAAGTTGTAGGTATTAAAGCAGATCAGATCAATATTGATGGTGTGATTACAGCAATCAATACCAATGGCACAACTGCAGGTAAGACTCAGATTGATGCTGGAGCTATCAGTACAGAGAATGTTAATGCTCTCTTGATCAAAACAGGAAAACTGAAATCTAATAATTACAAAGATCCTTCAAACACTTCTCCTCTTTATTCCCAGGCAGGAACATTGATTGACATGGAGAACGGCGCTATTACTTCGAAGAACTTTAGTATAGATACTTCAGGAAATGCTCATTTCAAAGGTGACGGAGAGTTTGGTGGAAAGATTTCTGCTAATTCTGGTTATATTGGTGGCGAAAAAGGTTTCGTTATTGAAGCTGGAAAATTGTATTCTGGATTAAAAGATTTTCCTACTCAATATCTCTCTTCTATTTCAACGAATAAAAATGTATATGTAGGAATCAATGGCATTGCTCTTGGTGACGGTAATTTTATGGTTGATTCTAACGGTAAGATGTATGCTAATCAAGGTGAGTTTACAGGTAAGATTGCAGCTAATGATGGATTTATTGGTGGATGGATTATTTCAAGTAATTCTTTAACTGCTAATAAAGGAAGCATAAGTATAAGTCCAGATGGTATTCATTGGGGTGATTACCTAAACATTAATAGTCAAGGTGCTACATTTAAAGGTCATATTACAGCTACTTCAGGAAGCTTTACAGGAGATATAATTGCTAATTCACTTACACTTGGACCAGGTTCAACTGTTAACGGACTAAGTTATAATGATCTTGACGATAGACCTAATATTCCATCTGATCTTAGTGGATATATTACTATTGATGGAAAAATTGGTATTATTCAAAATGAAGATCAAGAAATACCCTCTGGGGCAACTGGATTTAAAGTGTCAAAAAATGGTTTGTTACAAGCAAGTAATGCTATTATTTCTGGAACTATTTATGCTTCTTCTGGTACTTTCGCCGGAAATGTAACCGCAAGAACAATGACTGCAAAAAGAAGTTACAGCATTTATTATAATGATGTAAACGGTAACCCTACTGATTCAAGAGAAATCATCTCTGCTACTAATTGGGGACTTACAAGCGGTGATTTAAGATTCGGGCTAAGTGATGAATGCGGATATATGATATCTACAGATGTTGGAGGGGGAAATACTTTGCGAATCATGGGGGATACTCTCCTTGTTACTGCGCCTATGCAAATACAAAGCAATTGTTTAGTACAAAGTCAATTTGTTATAGATACTAAAACAGGATCTATCCCTTATCAGAATATGAAATGGACACCATATGAAGTTAATAGTTCTGGAAATCCAATCTATCTTGATTATGATAATCGAGAATATTTTTCATATAATGGATATGGACATAATCATACGTTGCTTCCAAATACAGAAGGTGGTTGTGCAATTGGTATTGGTAACGTAGATAAGCAAGATGCTGATGTTACCGCTACATGGTGTATTATGCCTTATAATATTTATACTGAAAAAAAAACTGATGAGAATACAAACGGAATCCCGGTTATAACAAGTATCAAAAGAGACGCAAGCGCAACCATGAATATTGGTTCTAAAAATAATAAATTTAATTGTTTGTATGTAAACGCAATTCATATGGGTGGACACACATACACATCTTTAAATTCTGGTGGCGGAAAGATTGCTTCTTACAAAGCAACTGCCAGTCAAGTTAATTATAACGATGATCCTAAAGTAGAGACTTCTGTAAACACTGCAGGAGATACTTTGACATTTAAATTTAGTATCCCTAAGGGGAAAGATGGGATTGATGGAAAAGACGGCGTTGATGGTACTCGTGGTCCGAGAGGATATCAAGGAGATCCTGGACCAGCTGGACCACAAGGACCACAAGGCGAACCTGGTTCTAGTGGTATTTTTGGAGACAGATATGGAATCAAATGTGTAAAACAAGGTATGAATATTATTCCTAGAACCCCTTCAAATGGTTTAGCAAATGGGAAAGTTTCTCTTGGTACAACAGATAGTAGATTTGCTTCAATTTGGTGTACTCAATCTAGTCTTAATTCGGATTCAGACATAAATTTAAAACAAGATATTAAATCATATGATGAAAATATTGAAAAGGCTTATATGGAATTTAGAGGGGTATCTTATAAATTTAAAAATTTTACAGATACAGATAACCACGACAGAGTGCATTACGGATTTATTTCTCAAGAAATAGAACAAACAATTAATAAATATGGAATAAGTAATGAAGAAGCAGGTTTTCTTCTCAAAGATAAGTTAGACGAACCTAATGAAGCAGGACAATTTATACAATATGGTTTGAGATATGGAGAATTCATTTCTCTCAACACTCATATGACTCAAAAAGCTCACCATCGTATTGACGACTTGGAGAAATCTCTTACTACTGCTCTATCCACAATAGAAACTCTTAAACAAGAAATAGAAACTCTTAAACAGGCTATAGCATGATACTATAGTCTGTTTTATTTAATTTTATTTGAGAAGGTGAAATATGACCAATCGAGAATATGAACTTGAATTAAAGAAAATTAAAGCCCAAAATCGGCAGATTGAAATGAAACGAAATCTGAAGGCAGCAAAGGTTAAAAGATTTAATTTGAAAAAACCAAATACAAGTAAGCTTATTGTGTTTGTAGTCTTTGCTATTTGCTTACAGATTCTTTGGTTTAGTGAACATATGATAAGTCTCACTGGAGATACGAGTTATATGTATGCGCTCATAGGTATTCCGGCAGCGTTGATTCCTACAATTTTAGGATATTATGCCAAAGCTAGTAAAGAAAACCAGGTCGGAGGTATTACCTATGATACTGCAATGTGCAATTTAGAAGCACAAGAAAAGCCAGTCTTCGATCATGTATCTGAAGATGAGGCTGTAGGATGAATGGAGGTATGACTATGGACATCAAACAGGGTATTCAGGACGTATTATATCTGATCATTACTGGTATTCTTCCACTTCTTATTACTTATGGAATCCTCTTCCTAAAAGTAAAGATTAAAGAACAGGAAAAGAACTTGGAGAATGATCAGCTCGTAAAATATATAGACGCTGCTACTGATGCTATTAGTAAAGCAGTGCTCACAGTTAATCAGACTTATGTAGATGCTTTGAAAAAGGAAGGTAAGTTTGATGCAGAAGCTCAGAAAACTGCTAAACAGATGGCTATTGATAAAGCTAAGGCTTTGATCACAGAAGATTCTAAAGCGGCTATCGAAACATTATATTCTGACTTTGAAGCATATCTAAATGATGCTATTGAAGAACTCGTCAGAGAAAATAAAGTTACATATTAATATAAAAGGAGTACAAGGATTATGAAAAAAGTTATTGTAAATGCAGACATTATGGCAATGTATAAAACATTAAATTCTATGAAGAGTCGTGCGGATTTAATCGCAGGAGATGTTGATGTATTCTGGGCGAATACAATGAATCTGAAGGCTCTTAAGGCGCAGGTAGATAAAATCTCAGAGGTTGAGCAGGAGTTAGTTGATTCTTATTTTACAGAGGAAAACTCACATCCTATTGTTGACGAAAACGGTAATGAAACAGGAAATCGTGCTCTTAATGATGACATAAAAGATAAAATCATCCCTGAAATCCAAGAAAGTCTGCAGAAAATTTATGATAAAACATGTGAACTTGATGTTGAGATGATCCCAGAGGAATCTCTCAAGAAAATGCTTAAATCTAATGAAGACAAACTGTCTATGCTTGATATGACAGTACTATATGAATTTGTAGAAAAAGGTGAGTAATAATGGCAACATATATTCAGGGAATTCAAACCTCTGTTGGTGTTGTTAAGTATGATTATAATTATCTGGCTAATCTCCCTGAATCAGATATGACATTATCTAAACAGGGTGCATTCGCTGATGCCCTTGTTGTTGGAAGAAAGCTTACTCAGCTGGGAGCTGATGTGGATAAATTGAAAGAATCTATGACTGCTGTACAGAAATCTATTTCTGATCTGCAGTCTGCAGATTCTTCTTCTAACACTTCAATTGAACAGATCAATACATCATTACTTAGCATGACCAATAATATCGAAACAATACAGAACAATATTACTACTTTGACTCAGAATACTGCTGAGATCAAGAAAAGTGCTGATAATGCGAATTCATCAGTCACAACACTGCAAGAAACTATTAAGTCACTACAGACTAGAATTGAAGCTTTAGAAAAAACTCAGACTAAATAAGGAAGGAGGCAGTTATGTATACACTAAAAATTACAGATGAAAATACTGTTGTAACAACAGTCAAAGAATCAATTGTGGAAAGAAGCAATTATGTAGATAAGATTCAGATTGTAACAAATAAAATGTACCGGGAACAGATTGATATGTCAGATACAACTGTTTATATGAAGTATAAGCTCCCAGTGTCAGACAAAATTAAAATGACACAACTTATTATAAATAATCTTGAATATGAACAGAATTATATCCAGTATTTAATCCCTGTCGATGCAGCACTTACTGCTGAAGCCGGGGATATCGAAGTATCTTTCACGTTCTTAAAACTTGTTGCTAATGAAGACGGAACGTACACTTCTTATATTCGAAAAACCACATCAGGTGTTATTCATATTACTCCACTTGTACAATTTGATAAATATGAACCTTCTGAATTGTTTACTGAAATTGATCAGAGACTCCTTGCGATGGAAGGAATGATTAAAGATCTCAATGCTCAGAATAAAGCAACTTATGAAGGTATGGTAAAAGATATTCGTCTTAATACAGAAGACAGAAAAATCACTTTAACAGACAGAAATGGTGAAGATACCGGAAATGGTATCGTTGTAAAAGATCTTTCTGCTATGGTAGCCGAAGATATGACAGGTAAAGATCCTGATGGCACACAGGATGGAGTCGTTCATCTTGATCAAGTTGTCGATCTGGATAAATTATTAAAGTAAAGGAGTCATGATATGTCATTTAAAGATTCTAAAATTGCTGCTGCGGCTAATTCGGCAATGACTTTGAGTGCTGAGTTAGCCGTAGACACTGAGGAATATACATTATGTACTGATGGTCGTTATGAAGTATATACCAAATATCAAGACAATGCATATTCAACAGTGGATAACTTAAAAAATATTGCCGTTGATGCTACACAGATTAATATTATGCAGGAAGAAAACAGCCAGTATATGCCATTTAGGATTCCAAGATATTGGGATGGTATGGATCTTATGGATATGCTCATCCAGATAAGATATGAATCTATAGCTGAGAAAAAAGGTAAAGTAGCGACAGTTATCAATGTAGCTTCCAACAATACTTATATTCGATTTGGTTGGTTGATTGATGCTGCTGTTACAGCAAATGCCGGAGATATAATTTTTGAAATTATGGCTACTGGCGTAAATGAAAAAGGAAACAATTATATTTGGAGAACCAGACCAAATGGTAAGTTTACTGTTCTTCAAGGATTAAATTATGACGGAATCCTTGAACCTTCTGAAGATTGGTATACAAGTTTTGTAAATATGATTCTTGGTCATGTAGCCGAAGCAAAACAATACGCAGATGAAGCAAAAGCTTCCGCTGCTTCTATTAATGTAGATGATATAAAAGCAGATGTAAAAACATCTGTTATGAATGATCTTAATGGAACAGTAACTGAATCTCTGAAAGCATATTATACAAAAACAGAAGTTGATACAAAAGTCAAAGAATTAAACACTGCTATTTCTGGTATTGACAGTTTGAAGAACTTAAAAGTTGAATATGACAACACAACTGGAAATTTAGTGTTTAAAGATGGAACGGAACCTATTGGAGAACCTATTACTATTAACAGTCTTGCAAACCTTATAGTTGAGTATTCTGTTGTCAATGGAAAAGGTTCATTAGTATTCAAAGATGGAGAAACTATTATTCAGACTGTAGAACTTAGTTCTATTGAGCCATCTGCTGAGTGGAGAGCTGCATTGAAGCAGGAACTTGAAGCAGAAATGGACGAGAAAGATACAGTAATCTCTAATCGAATTGGTCCACTTGAAACAGCTAAAACTGAAATCGAAAAGAATGTAAATGCCAATACTACTGCTGTCTCAGAGATAAAAACTACTATTTCAAACATTGAGAAGAAAGTAGAAAGTGCTACTACAAAATCTGATGAGGCCAAAAATGCTGTAGATATCTTGAAACAAAATATGACTTCTTATGATACTCAGTTTGAAGGAATTAATACAGATATTACAGATGTTAAGGCCGCTATTGAAGAAATCAAGAAAAATCCTGCGGCTGCAGAGTACGATGTTACATACGAAAATAGTATTTTTACATTTTTAAAGGATGGAGAAATCCAGAAAAGCTTTAAAATTGAAGGTGGTGGAGGATCTTCCTCAGATACTACTACTATTACTATTGAAAGAATCACAAATGCAGATGCTATTTTCTTACTTGGTTCAAAAGCAATTATTGAATATAGTTTTTCATCTGTAGATAATACTGGTGATACAACTGGAGCCGGTACTGCTGTGTGGAAAGTTGGTAATACTATTGTAGCTACGAATACGGCTGCGCAAGGAAACAATAGTTTTGATATCACTGAATATCTTAATGTCGGTGCAAATACTATTAGATTAACTATTACCGATAGTTTTGGGACACTTGCCACTAAGACATGGACTGTTACTATTGTAGAATTCAAACTTGAAAGCACATTTGATGATACTTTGTTATATACAAATACAGATGTAGTATTTAGATATACACCTTATGGAAACGTTAATAAGACTCTTCATTTTATTCTTGATGGTGAAGACTTAGGCACTGTTGAAACTCAGTCCTCCGGCAGAATTATGTCTTATAATATTCCTAAACAGGAACATGGCAGCCATTTACTCAAAGTATATATGACTGCGACAATTAACAATAAAGAAATAACCTCAAATACTATTTGTAAAGATATTATTTGTGTTGATCCTACAAATAGAACTCCTATTATTGGATGTGCTCAACAGGAATTTACAGCACAACAGTACCAGGCAACAAGTATTAAATATGTTGTATATGATCCTGATCACAATCCAGCCTCTGTAAAACTATCAATTGATGGTAAAGTACAGAGCACTCTTTCTGTAAATCGTTCTGCTCAAATCTGGAGTTATAAGTCATCCACTGAAGGAAAACATAACCTGACCATCTCATGTCGTAAAGTGACTAAGATTTTATCAGTTAATATCACTAAACTTGATATTGATGTTGAACCAATCACAGCTAACTTAGCATTTGATTTTAACCCTGTTGGAAAATCCAATGGAGATACCGACAGACTCTGGACCGATAAAAATAACTCTGCTATTACTCTTTCAGTATCAGATAACTTTGACTGGGATAATGGTGGATACCAAATTGATGCTTCTGGAAACCAGTATTTCTGTGTAAAAGCTGGAACAACTGCTCAGATTAATTATAATCTCTTCGGAAAAGACCCGAAACAGACTGGTTCTGAATTCAAATTTGTATTTAAGACTCAGAATGTTCGTAATGCTTCTGCTACTTTCTTATCATGTATTGATGGTACTGAAGGCTCTGACGTAGGTATTAAAATGGATGTTCACGAAGCATACGTGAACACTTCTACTGACAGCTTATATTTTCCATATAGCGAAGAGGATATTATTGAATTTGAATATAATATCAATACAATTGATACAAAAGACACATCTGCAACTTCTATCATTATGACTTATGAAGACGGAGTTGGAGGAAGACCTCTTATTTATGATAATTCTCATAGACTGCACCAGTATTCTCCTGTTCCGATTACTATCGGTTCTCCGGATTGTGATGTGTTGATTTATAGAATGAAAGCTTATTCTGCTTCTCTCACAGATTCTGACATTCTTGCTAACTTTATTGCAGATGCTAGAGATTCAGATGAAATGATTGCAAGATATAATAGAAACCAGATCTACAATGACAACAATGCTCTTACTCCAGATTCTGTAGCTAATGCTTGCCCGAATCTAAGAGTAATCAAAATTGAAGCGCCGCATTTCACAAATGACAAGAAGGATTTTGTTAAAAATACTTCTATGGAATGTATTTATAAGAATGGGGATCCTAAATTAGATAACTGGAAATTTATTAACTGTTTCCACGCCGGACAGGGAACTACAAGTAATGAATATGGTTTTGCTGCCAGAAATATTGATGTTATTTGTTGTGCGGATGGTGTACATCAGATCAATAGTAAGATTCCTCTTGATCCTAACTATAAGACAGAGTTAGTTCTTGGTGATGGCACAAAATATGAGGACGGAACTGGTAAGATTAGTCTTACAAGAAACTCTGTTCCAAATAATTGGTGGAATTTTAAAGTAAATGTAGCATCTTCAAATATGGCAACTAATGCATTAGGACAGAAGAGATTCAACGACTTTTTACCATATGAAAGTCCTGCGGTACGTAGAGATCCTAAAGTTAAAAACTCTATGGAATTTGTCAACTGTGTAATCTTTATTAAAGAATCTGATCCTGATATTACTACTCATAGAGAATTTCAGGATACAGACTGGCACTTCTACTCTCTCGGTAATATGGGAGATTCAAAGAAGACTGATATTACAAGAGCTTATGATCCAGAGGATATGAAAGAATTCTGTATTGAGATCAGTGATAATACTCTTCCAAACTCTGCATTCCAGACCGGTATAACAAACCAAGATGGAACTATGAAATATCCTATCAGTAAAGCTGAATGGAAAACTGGTAATACAGCATATGATGCTCTGTATAATAACTGGGATGGATCATTTGAATTCAGATATGATTGTTGCGGCGATTCTAAGGATGGTTCTGCTCTTACTTCTGATGAAGCAAAAAAGAAAATACGTACAGATAACAAACAGATTTGGAGAGACTTCTATGAGTTTGTAATTACGTCTAGTGATAAAGAATTTAAAGATGGCTTGAAAGATTGGTGTATTCAGGATGCAATGCTCTATTTCTATTTAGTTACACTCAGATATAGTATGATTGATAATAGAGCCAAGAATGTTTTCCCGCATTGGGCAAAACATTATATCACTCAGGAAGAAGCTACAACTATGGGTGATAAAGCTAAATATTATACTATAGATGATGATGCGGCTGCTCTGCATAATGGTTATAGATTTGATCTATGGGCATATGATATGGACACTCAGCTTGGTATTAATAATTCAGGTGAGCTGTCATTCCCATATGGTAAGGAAGATACTGACTATAAAGAAGAAGGAAATCCTTCATCTGGTTATGTTTTCAATGCTGCTGAATCTGTATTGTGGTGCAGAATACGTGATATATTTACACAAGAATTAAGAAACATGTATCAGTCTGTAGACTCTAACTGTTGGTCAGACTCCCACTTAATCAATGAGTATGAAGCATGGCAGAATCAGTTCCCAGAAGAACTTTGGAGAATCCACTATGAAAGATTATATCTGAGAACATATCGTGCTGGAACAGTAAGATTCCTTAATGAGATGATGAATGGACGTGGAAAATATCATCTCAGACAATGGGAACGTGACCAGCATATTTATATGGGAACGAAATTCTTACATACAGATGTAAAGTCTGATCAGATTATGTTCAGATGTAATACACCTAAGAAAGTTGTAGTTAAACCAGATTATACTCTGAAGATCATTCCTTATTCTGATATGTATATTTCTGTACTTTATGGTAATTCACCAGAAACTACTCAGGTACGTGCAAAAGCCGGACAAGAATATCAGATTACTACGGACTTAACAAATATGGATGATACAGCTATTCTTATCTATGCTGCATCAAGAATTGAGGCACTAAATGACCTCTCTGCTTGTTATATTCATGATAATGATTTCTCAAAGGCTTCTAAGCTGAAAACTCTTATCATTGGTAATAATACAGCTGGATATCAGAATACTTTTATGACATCTCTTAATATGGGTAATAATACTCTTCTTGAGACTTTGGATATTCGTAATTGTCCAAATCTTACAGGATCTGTTAACCTGTCTGCATGTGAAAATCTTATTAATCTTTATGCTGATGGAACTATTGTAACATCTGTATTATTTGCTAATCATGGTAAGATTGCTCATGCTTCTCTCCCATCTTCTATCAACACTCTTACACTCAAGAACCTCAAAGACTTAACTGATCTTAAGGTTGCAGGATACGATAATTTACAGACATTTGTATGTCAGAATTCTATCGTAGATGCTCTTGCTATCTTAAATGCTGCTATTAATACTCTTCGTACCGTAACAATTACTGGTATCTCATGGAATCTTGATGATACTACGCTTCTTCTGAAATTAGCAAAGCTTACTGGTATTGATGATAATGGAGCTACTACAGAGCAGTCTGTTCTTACTGGAACCGTACATGTACCTGTAGTCAGACAGCAGGAATATAAAGAATTTGTTGGTTCTGAAGATGAACCTGGAATCTGGACAGACCTTGTTCTTACTTACGATTCAATCATTACTCAATTCAAAGTTACATTTATAAATGATGATGAAAGTAATACTATCCTTGATATCCAGTACGTAGATAAAGGTGGAAACGCTGTTGATCCTACTACAAGAGAAGTTAATCCGATTCCTATTCCTACAAAGAAAAGCACAATTAAGCTTGATTATACCTTCAAAGGATGGGAAGGTTCAATGACAGGAATCTTTGCTGACAGAACTATTACTGCTATATATGACAGTAAAATCCGTGAATATACTGTAAAATATGTTTCTAAAGGATTATCTCTTCAAGAATCTACTGCCCAGTATGGTTCTTATGTAAAATATACAGGTGATACTCCTGTATATACTGCTGAGGAATCTGCTTATAAGTACAATCTGTTTAAAGGATGGGATAAGTCAGGATTTGTCGATGGAAATAAAACGATCAATGCAGTATATGAAACATGCGAATACGTAGATGGATACTTTGATAGTAAGGATCTGGCCAATATGACACAGGTTGAGCTTTATACTCTTATGAAAATGGGACTTGAAGCAAAATCATTATCATTAAAAGATACATTAGATTTCAAACTTGGTGTTGATTATAGCTATGGCGACATTGAAGAGCATGAAGTTATTTCAGCTGCGACTAAATTTGATGGAACAAACTATATTGACACCGGATTAAAAATCATGGAAAAAGACAGAGATTTTACAATTGCTATTGACTTTGAATTTGATTCAGGAAATAGTGTAAACTCCACTCTTGCTCAGTGTTTTCAAGGTGATGGTTCAAATGGATTCAGACTTTGGTATTCTCAGGAACCTCGTTTCTCATGGAATACTGATAGTATAACTCCATCTGCTGGAACAAACCGAGAGATTATTGTATTTCGTCATGAAGCTGGAAGTCAGAAGCTTTATGTGTACAATTCAAACATGACTGGGAAAGAAGTATCTTCTACTACTCTGAATGCGATCAGGATTCCAGAGCATAGTTCCACTCTCGTATTTGGATGTTCTAAAGCTGACGATGGAGCATATGAAAACTTTGCAAAAGGCACTATACATTGGGCTAAAGTCTGGTACGCAGATCTTGGTGAAGAACAATGTATGGATATTGCTGCATGGATCCACGAAGTAATCCCTATGGAAGTGGCTAAGTTTAAAGGATATTATCTGTCTGACGTTGCTTCAAAGAGAGCTAACATTACATTTGTTGCTTCTAATCTCCTTGGTACAGAAAAACCTTATAATAATAAGAGCACAAATGCAGGTGGATGGGCTGATTCTACATTAAATACATGGTTGAATACTCGTATGGTTAAGGCAATCTCTCCTTTATGGAAAGCTCTGATCAAACCTGTAAAAGTATACTCTTCTATTGGTAATAAATCAAATGATACATCCGTATCTAATTGCAGATTCTATGTTCCGTCTCTGTACGAAGTTGATCCTACTGCTACTTCTGAACCATATATTTCTGAAACAAATGCTCCTATTGCTTATTTCACAGATGATGATACCAGAAAGAAAGCAAAACCTTCTATTCCTGCAGAGTATAAATCTTATTGGACCAGATCTCCAAATGCTACAGCTGCAAACTGGTTGTATACGGTTAATGAATCTGGTGCAACATATGGATTCTCTTATCCAGGACAGAATTCTGGAATTTTACTTATGTTCTCAATTTCATGCGAGGGGTAACTATTCCCCTCTTATAAGGAGGATATCACATGTATTATAAAGTAATCAAAAATGATGAAGTCGTAGATGTCCTTAATCATATCCTGTATATCAAATATCAGGAAAAACATAGTCTGTTGCTTCTATGTGATATCACAGAAGCACAGGCTATTTTAAGTTCAGACGGAAAATATGGATGGCACATTGAAGGTCTCTATAATTTTCCGCCTGATAATGACATTTATGCAATAAAAGAAATTTCAAAATATGAATATGACAAATTGAAGAGGTGATCACAGCATGGCGTTAATTCCAACCTGGTATTCTGCATCGACTAAGCAAATTGCAGAAAAGGCTTTACAAAGAGGGGTGCTAAAATACCCAGGACTTTGTTACATCCAAGACAGTAAGAGTATAGCGTGGGTGACCATCGACAACACATTAGAATATGTCAAAGGAGATAAACAGATTACAGATGTAAAATGCATCGGATCAAATCTTATGTTTTTCTCTGGAGATAAACTGCTTTTCTCTTATGACATATCTATGACTGATGAAGATAAAGATCATATTATTGAAGAGGTCAAGAAAACAATCGGATTGGATAATTATGTCAAATCTTCTGAGCTTTCTACTCTTTTAGATAATATAATCGGTAATCTTGAAGATAAGTCCACTGTTGTAGACTATATCAACAGTTTATCTTATAACAAATTATTTGACGTACCTATTGTAAATCTTATAGGTACACTTACTGTTCCTGTGAAGATATCATCACTCGATGATGGTATTTATAAAGTAAAAGGCCAATGTATCATTGGCGGAAACAATACTACTGTTCAATCTTCTGCAGACGATGTTCTGTATCTTGTATCTCATGATGCTGATACTTCCAGCACAACAATCACAAAAATGCAAGGAAAATCTATTACATTGTATTTCATTCAGCAAGATGGTGAATATACGACTGATCGTTATGTCACTGAAAGCTGGATTAATGAACAGAATTTTGCAAATGCTGATTCTGTAAAAGAATATGTTTCAAATATCATTGAAGAAACTGTTCTGGATGTTTTAGATGATCATATTGACGCTGCTTTAGATAGAAAACTTGGTGGTATTGATTCTAAAGATTTAACAAATATATTTCAAGGAGGAAATTAATTATGGCAAAATTACAGTTCGCTACACTTTCTAATCTTCAGGAGTTTTTAAATCTGCATAACGTACAGATCGACTCTAAAATCAGTGAGGCTGTCAAAAACTCAATTAAAACAGTATCTCAGTCAGAAGACGGATACACACTTTATTTCTACACAAAAACTGCTCCAGTAACTATTGATGAAGCAGCATTTACTATTACTATTCCTCAGCCAACAGGTAAGGCAGATAAAGTAAAAGGAGCTATTTCCGGACATCTTGCAGGTCTTGATGCTAATGGTAATCTGATAGATTCTGGAAAGGCAGCTACAGATTTCGATGCAGCCGGAGCTGCTAACACAGCAAAAACAGAAGTAATGTCTTATGTTGGTACTATTCCTGCTGATGCAAAAGCTAAAGATGTAGTTTCTTATATTAAAGAAGCTGTAAAAACAGGCACATATGATGATTCTGCTCTGAAATCCAGTGTTGCAGCTAATACCGCAGCAATCAGTACTCTTAATGGAACTGGTGACGGATCAGTAAAGAAAGCTGTTGCAGATGCAGTCGCTAAAATCGTCGCAGATGCTCCAGAAGCATATGATACACTGAAAGAGATTTCTGATTGGATTTCTACACATACATCTGATGCTGCTACAATGAATTCTCAGATCAAAACAAATAAAGAGGATATCACAAAGCTGAAGACTCTTATCGGTACTCTTCCAGAATCTGCTACATCCAAAGATATTGTAAGCTATATTGCTGAGTATGTATCTAAAGCTCTCGCAGACTCTGATCTTTCTCAGTATGCAAAAGCTGCTGATCTTGAAGCTGCTGTAGGAAGAATTGATACTATTGAAAAGAAATTACCTACATTAGAAGCTGCTGATAAAAAGAATGCAGAAGATATTACTGCTGTTAAAGGCAGAATGGATACAGCAGAAGGCAAAATTACTGCTGTAGAAAAAGATCTTGCTACTGAAAAACCGAAGATTGCTAAGAACACATCTGATATCACCGCTCTTAAAGGGCTTGTTGGAGATGGATATGAAGCAATTCCAAGTGCGTCTATCAAAGGTTTATTTACTGCGTAAAAATACAATTGATTTTATTGGGAGGAGGGCTGCAATGCTCTCCTTCTATTTTAAAAATAAAAATGGAAGGATGTGACTAATGCAAAATGAAAGAACAATTTCTTAATCTCACTGGATTAACAGAACTGGTTGGTTATTTGAAGACAAGTATAGCTAATCATAAAGAAATACTTCCATATGCTTCCAATAAGTTATTTCCGTCTGTTGGAGATATAAATACTATTTATATAAATACTGCTACGAATACTATTTATCGTTGGGATAGCTCAAGCAAAACTTATATCACTCTAGCAAAAGCCGTAAAGTCTGTTGCTATTTCAGAAGCTACTGAAAACGGAAAAATCACACTCACTGTAGATGGTAATAAAACTACTGTTCCTATTCATGGATTAGGATCTGCTGCATATACAAATTCAAGTGCTTACTCTCCTGCCGGGCATACTCATACAAAAGCTCAGGTAGGGCTTGGCAATGTAGATAATACTGCCGATGCAAATAAGAGTGTAAAACATGCAACTACTGC
>UMJF01004663.1_pt1 | contig 20645 bp, 19 predicted proteins | sample 1966001 | NCBI WGS metagenome assembly UMJF01 (sample SAMEA4836145, study PRJEB28245) | human gut metagenome | biome: gut microbiome; material: fecal sample | place: Denmark | collected 2008 | reverse complement strand
CGCTGTACCGGTTTCAAACCATCTCTTACATCCGGCAATGCACGCTGGGCGATAACGCTCATCGCATAATCGATGTAGGATGTCTCCATTGTTTTTTTCAGATCGACATCATGGATTTGATCAAAAATTTTGTCATCCATTCTATTTACCTCATTCCTGCAAATTCTTTTTGGTTAAAAATCTGCATTTCTCTAATTAAACTACATTTGCAATTATATTATAAATAAACTTTCTATTTTTTATCAAACTACATTTGCAGTAATATATAATTTCTAACACATGCAATCTTAGATATCGAGATTCTGCACATACTTCGCATTTTCTTCAATAAACTCACGTCTCGGTTCTACTTTATCTCCCATGAGAGTTGTAAATGTAATATCAATCTCAGAAGTACTCTCATCATCGATCATGACACGTTTTAAAATTCGTTTCTCCGGATCCATGGTCGTTTCCCAGAGCTGCTCCGCATCCATCTCACCAAGTCCTTTGTAACGCTGGATCTTATTATTTCCATCACGTCCGATTTCCGTTAAGATTGCATTTAACTCATCGTCACTGTAGGCATACCATACATTTTTATTTTTCTCGATCTTGTATAGTGGCGGCTGTGCCAGATATACATGGCCTTCTTTGATCAGATCCGGCATGAACCGATAAAGGAATGTCAGCATTAACGTACTGATATGGGCACCATCGACATCGGCATCCGTCATAATGATAATCTTGTTGTAACGAAGTTTGCTGATATCAAAGTCTTCATGAATACCTGTACCAAACGCAGTGATCATAGCTTTGATCTCAGCATTTCCATAAATCTTATCCAGTCTTGCCTTCTCGACATTTAAAATCTTACCACGAAGTGGGAGGATTGCCTGGGTTGCACGGCTTCTCGCAGTCTTAGCGGAACCGCCGGCGGAATCTCCCTCGACGATGAAAATCTCACAGTTCTTTGGATCTTTGTCAGAACAGTCTGCCAGTTTTCCCGGAAGAGACATTCCCTCCAGTGCTGTTTTTCTTCTGGTTAAATCTCTCGCTTTTCTTGCTGCCTCTCTCGCGCGCTGTGCCAGAAGGGATTTTTCACAGATTGTCTTGGCAACCATCGGATTCTGCTCTAAAAAGTAAGTAAGCTGCTCGCTCACAATGGAATCCACCGCACCGCGGGCTTCGCTGTTCCCCAGTTTCTGCTTGGTCTGTCCCTCAAACTGAGGTTCCTCGATCTTGACACTGATAATGGCGGTCAGTCCTTCACGGATATCATCACCCGTCAATGCCGGTTCACTGTCTTTTAATAATTTATTCGCTCTTGCATAAGCATTAAATGTTTTCGTCAATGCATTACGGAATCCGGCAAGATGTGTACCACCTTCCGGTGTGATAATGTTATTGACAAAACTTAACGTCAACTCATTGTAGGAATCATTATGCTGCATGGCAACTTCCACATAGACACCATTTCCACTGCCCTCACAGTAAATGACTTCCGGGTATAAAGCTTCTTTGCTCTTGTTTAAGTAAGTAACAAATTCCTTGATACCGCCGGCATAATGAAAATCATGAGTTCTCGCCGGGTTTTCTCTTAAATCTGTCAGCACGATTCTTAAACCTTTTGTCAAAAAGGCTGTCTCACGCAAACGCTGTTTTAACGTATCATAATCAAAAACGGTCTCTTCAAAAATCGATCCGTCCGGCCAGAAAGTAACCTTTGTTCCGTGCTTGTCCTCGCCGCATTCTCCGATCACTTTCACCGGTTCATCCGGTTTACCAATCTTGTAACTCTGGAAATAAATCTTTCCTTCACGGTAAACCTCAACTTTTAACTTTGTGGAAAGTGCATTTACAACTGACGCACCTACGCCGTGAAGTCCACCAGATACTTTGTAGCCTCCACCGCCAAATTTTCCACCGGCATGAAGTACAGTGTATACGACTTCCAATGCGGATTTTCCAGCTTTGTGATTGATGTCGACCGGAATACCACGTCCATCATCTTCTACGGTAATAGAGTTATCTTCATTTATGGTCACTTCAATATTTTTGCAGTATCCGGCAAGTGCCTCATCTACTGAGTTGTCTACAATCTCATATACCAGATGATGTAAGCCCCTGGCTGATGTACTACCGATGTACATACCCGGTCTTTTACGAACAGCCTCAAGTCCTTCCAAAATCTGGATCTGGTCTCCACCATATTCGTTTTCTGTACCCATTTATTCCTCCATTCTGCACATAAAAAAATATGTACAATGCAATTATATTTCTTTTCTCTCTTCCACAGTCCCCTGTACAACTTTAAATATCTTATTGATCTGAAATCTGTTTTTTACAAATTCATCCAGCCCTGTACAGGTGATCAGCGTCTGTGTATCATGAATACTGTTGAGCAGATAATTCTGCCGGTTACTGTCAAGTTCCGACAACACATCATCGAGCAACAAAACCGGTGTATCATGAATGGACCGTTTGACCAGTTCAATCTCTGACAATTTCAAGGACAGAGCTGAAGTTCTCTGCTGTCCCTGCGAACCGAACTTCCGAATGTCCACCTCACCGATGGAAAAAAGAAGGTCATCCCGGTGCGGTCCCACTGATGTCATACACTGCCGCATATCCCTCTCTTTGACTCTGGAAAGTTCATCCTCGAAAAAAATATCTTCAATACTTGGTTCATACTGCAAAAGCAGATCTTCTTTTTCACCGGAAATCCGATAGTGAATATCATGCACGATCTCATTTAGCTCATCAACAAACTGTTTTCTTCGCCGAATGATTTTCCTGCCAGTTTCTACCAGTTGCATATCCCATACCGGAAGTGTATCCTTTAAATCCGGTCTGTAAACCATATCTTTTAATAATTTGTTACGCTGATTCAAAATTTTATTGTAAGTTGTAAGATCTGACAAATATATTTTATCCAACTGGCATAATTCAGAATCCAGAAATCTGCGGCGCTCCGCCGGACCATTTTTGATAATATTCAGATCCTCCGGCGAAAAAAATACCATATTGAGAATTCCAAAAAGCTCGCTGGCTTTTTTGATCGGAACTTTATTGATTGCTATTCCCTTGGAACGATTGTGTTTTAAATGCATATCAATCTGATATTCTTTATCTTTTTTTACAACAACCGTTCTGATATGGGACTCCTGCTCCCCGAAACGGATCATTTCCTTGTCCTTACTACATTTGTGGGACTTAGTTGTTCCACTTAAGTATGCAGCTTCAAGGATATTCGTTTTTCCCTGCGCATTGTCCCCGTAAAAAATATTGGTTCCCTCATCAAATGAAATATTTAAATCTTCATAATTTCGAAAATTCTGCAATTCAATTGACTTTATGATCATTTTACAATCTGAATTGTCTCGCCGTTAAAGGAAACAACATCTCCATTGTATAATTTTTTTCCACGCTGAAGCTCTGTCTCGCCGTTTAATTTTACCTGTCCATCCTGAATAAAAAACTTTGCATCTACTCCGGATTCTACAAGACCTGCTTTTTTCAAAGCCTGTCCCAGTTGGATAAATTCATCCGTCTCTCTGATATTTACTGTGATCATCTTTCTGCCTTTCTTAGTTAGTGGCTGCGTTAAAGTTTACCGGAAGAATCAGATAAATGAACTTTCCTTCATCATCCTTGATAAAACATGGAGCCTTCGGGTTTACCATATAAAGAGAAACCTCTTCCTCATCGATGACTCTCAGTGCATCGATAAAGAATTTCGGATTAAATCCAATGAGGATATCTTTTCCCTCTTTTGTGATATCAATATCTTCATTCATGGAACCAATAAAAGAATTGATCTTTAATTCCATATTTCCATCTGTGATATTCATGATAATTGGTTTCTTGTCACCCTCTTTTACGAGAAGTGTTGCACGGTCGATACAGTCTAATAATTCACGCTTATTAATCTTAACTTTTGTATCATAATCAGAGGAAAGCATCTGCTCAATCTTGAAATACTCCCCTTCGATCAATCTGGATACAACTGTAGTATCATCAAATTCAAATACAATATGATTCTCTGAAAGGAAAATATTGACTTCTTCCTCTGCACTTCCAGGTAAAATCTTACTTACTTCCTGAAGTGTTTTACCAGGAACAACTACTTTCTTATGATCGTAATTATTCTTTAATTCAATATTACGGATGGAAATTCTATGTCCATCCAGAGAAACTACTTTTAACTGATTCTCTTCAATCTCGAAAAGTTCACCCGTCATCAGTTTATTGTTGTCATTGTCAGCAATTGAGAAGATTGTCTGACGAATCACTTCTTTTAAAGTAAACTGGGAGATTGAAATACATTCATTTCTTTCAATAAATGGAATATAGGAAAAATCATCACCTGATTTTCCAACAATGTTAAACTTTGCTTTCTCACAGGTAATGGTAGTTTTAAAATTGGAATCTGTTTCGATCACAACATCACTGTCCGGTAATTTACGGACAATCTCAGAAAAAATCTTAGCATCTAATGCAATGATTCCCCTCTCTGCAATTTCTCCTTCAATCTTAGTTTCAATTCCAAGTTCCATATCGTTTGCTGTTAATTTGATTTCATTAGCAGAAGCATCAATTAAAATGCATTCAAGGATTGCCATTGTGGTTCTGGTTGGAACAGCTTTGGACACAATGTTAACTCCATGAAGCAGATTTGATTTAGAACAGATTAATTTCATAATGTGAATAACTCCTTCCTGCTTGGCGAAAGCCAAAATAAATATAATTAATAAAAGATATTAAAAGTAGTCGTATTAGTGTGTGTGAATAAGTGAATAACCCTGCAACCCTTGAAAACATAAGGGCTTGTCCGAAAAATCCGACTGTATAACTATGTGAAAAGCATGAGGATTAACCTTGGATAAAATGTGAATTAAAATTTTAAGCCTCCTCAGAAAAAATTTGAAATTCATCTTGAAAAGTAGGTTATCCAAAACTTTAAACATAAATTAAACACGATTTGAACAGGTTATCCACAAAATTTTGTTAATAACTCGAAAAAAAGTTGATAACTTTAGTTTGGATTGATTTTTTTCTTGATAGTTTCAATTAAATTGCGTGTCTGTTCGTTGGAATCGTACTCATCCGCAATTTTTTTGATGCCGTGGATAATGGTCGAGTGATCTCTTCCGCCCAGTAAGGAACCGATGGAATCCAGTGGAATATCCGTCATGGTTTTACAGAGGTACATGGCAATCTGTCTTGGTCTTGCAATCTCATTACTTCTGTTTTTTGAGATCATCTGATCCAGTGAAATCTGGAAATGTTCCGAAACAACTTCAATGATAAGCTGAGGAGTGATTTCTCTTGGCTTGTCCGGTGTGATAATATTCTGAAGTTCTTTCTTGGCAATCTCCATGGTGATCTCTGTTTTTTCCAGATTCGAGTAAGCGAGGAGTTTGTTCAAAGCTCCCTCTAATTCACGGATGTTGGATTTAATATTATTTGCGATGTAATTTAAAATGTCATCGCTTAAGGACATATCATCAGATTCCACTTTTCGGCGAAGGATTGCCATTCGCGTCTCGTAATCAGGAGCTCCGATGTCTGCCATAAGTCCCCATTCGAAACGGGAACGGATTCGTTCTTCTAACGTTTCCATATCCTTTGGCGGTTTATCCGATGTTAAAATAATCTGTTTGCCTGCGGAGTGGAGAGCGTTGAACGTGTGGAAAAATTCTTCCTGTGTACTTTCTTTTCCTATAATAAACTGAACGTCGTCGATCATGAGAACGTCGATGGTTCTGTATTTTTCACGGAATTTATTCATCGCAGAGGCGTTACCACTACGGATAGATTCGATAACTTCATTGGTAAATTCCTCGGAAGTAACATACAAAACTTTTGCTTCCGGATTTCTTTCCAGGATGAAATGTCCAATGGAATGCATCAAGTGGGTTTTTCCAAGTCCAGGTCCACCATAAATATAAAGAGGGTTGTAAGCTTCTCCCGGAGATTCCGCTACTGCCAGGGAGGCAGACTGTGCAAAACGGTTATTGCTGCCGACAACGAAAGTATCAAATGTGTAATTTGGATTTAAGTTGGAACGTTTGGAAGCTTCAGGTTCAGGTGTTTTCTTTCCTTTATTATTGGAAGGTCTGATATTCCTGGTCTGTTCCGGTAAAATAAACTGAATCTCATATTCGGTTCCGATAATTTCAGCAATTGCTACTTTTAAAGGAAGATAATATTTTTTTGAGATATAACTTAAAGTCATCTGTTCAGATGGAACAAGGATATAGAGGGTATTTCCCTCAACACCAAAAACTTCCAGAGGTTTGATCCAGGTATCAAAAGAAATGTCGCTGACATCATGCTCTGTTTTTACTGTCTGTAAAATTTCATCCCATTTTTCCAAAATCTTGTCCATTTTCTAACTCCGTTTTCTGATAGCACTAAAATATAGCAGTTAATCTTAACTGCTTAAAAAACTCTAAAAAATTCTATATAATGCTATCCTACACTATTTTTGCGGAATTATCAACGTTTAATTGTGGAAGGACTGGGGATAGGGCGTTGATAAAAAAAGTGGCTATATGGGCGTTTTAACGCTTAATGTGAATATACTAGAAGTTATTGTTAATAATGGAAAAATATTTATAGACCGGGAAAAATAAGGATTGTACACATTTATACACAAGTTATGATGATATTATCAAGAAATTGTCCACAAGTTATCCACAAATTGAGGATAACTTATGTAAACGGCATAAATACTGGGTTTTCTGTGGAAAAATTTTTGATTTTCTATGTGTATAACATTATACCATATATAGATAAAATGCATTTCTTCCTTATATATATAGTGGTAAAAAAACGAAAATCACAGAAAGTGGAAAACTAAATATTGGCAAAAGCCTTATTTTATGAGATTTTGCTTGACTTTGTCCGATTATTTTGATATAAATAAAAATGATGTTTTGTCGCTATTGAAGTAGACTTATCATAACATTGAGTAAAATAAATGTTTGAATTGTAGAGGAGGTGTATGTGACATGAAGATGACATTCCAACCTAAAAAGAGACAGAGAGCGAAAGTTCACGGATTCAGAAGCAGAATGAGTACTGCAGGCGGAAGAAAAGTATTGGCTGCAAGAAGATTAAAAGGTAGAAAAAAATTATCAGCATAGGCCACATATTTGTGGTCTTTTCTTCTTTTATGATCAATTTTTGGCAAAGGATATTAGATGAAATATTCAGAATCATTAAAGAAAAACAGGGATTTTCAGAACGTATATAAAAAAGGAAAGTCTTATGCAAACCGTTATCTGGTGATGTACGTTCTGAAAAACGATACAGAAAGAAACCGGTTAGGTATATCGGTGAGTAAAAAAGTAGGGAATAGCGTTATAAGACATCATGTAACCCGATTGATCAGAGAAAGTTACCGGCTACAGGAAGACATGTTTAATAGTGGTTTAGACATTGTAGTCATCGCAAGAAATACAGCAAAAGATATTTCATATCATGAAGTGGAAAGTGCTTTGTTACATCTTGGAGGTCTTCATAAAATTTTGAAGTAAAGATTTTAGAAAAGAAGATGGAATCATTTTGAAAAAAATATTGATTGCTTTGATTAAATTTTATAGAAAGTATATTTCTCCGATGAAAACAACAAAATGTCCATACTACCCGACCTGTTCCACCTATGGGTTAGAGGCTGTCGAAAAGTATGGAGCTGTCAAAGGTGGGGCGTTAGCGCTTTGGAGAATTATAAGATGTAATCCTTTTTCAAAAGGCGGATATGATCCCGTTCCATAATTGGAGGTATTTTCAGTGTCAGAGATGTTATTAACAGCATACAATGGTGCCATTCTTGGACCAATTGCAAAATTACTTGGCTGGATAATGAATGGCATGTATATTTTAATGGAAAAAGTTGGAATTTCCAACGTAGGTCTTTCTATTATTTTATTTACCATTGTTATTTATGCTTTAATGTTCCCATTGACTTATAAACAGCAGAAGTTCTCGAAGTTATCTCAGAAGATGAACCCGGAGCTTCAGGCGGTCCAGAAAAAGTATAAGGATAAGAAAGATACCGTATCCATGCAGAATATGCAGGCTGAGACACAGCAGATCTATGAGAAGTATGGTGTTTCACCGACAGGCAGCTGTGTGCAGATGTTAATTCAGATGCCTTTACTTTTGGCGTTGTACCGTGTATTTATGAATGTTCCTGCCTATATCAGCAGTGTGAAGGATGTTTATCTTGATCTGGTTGATAAGATCATGGCAACAAGCGGCTATCAGGATATTATGACAAACCTGATGAGCACATTAAAATTGAACACAGTACAGGTTGATTTTACGGCAACAGATACAACAACATTACAGAATTATGTAGTAGATGTTTTATCAAAAATGAGTTCTACCGGATGGGATTCCTTAAGAGAGTCATTCCCGGCGCTCACAGATTCCATTGATTCTACATATGGTGTAGTTTCTCATGTAAACAACTTTATAGGATTAAATATTTCAGATACTCCATTTCAGATCATCAAAGCTGCATTTGCAGGTGGAAGTATTCTGATGGCAGTTCTTGCATTGCTGATTCCTGTGATTTCTTATTTGACACAGGTTTTAAATATCAAGTTAATGCCAACGGCTGCAACAGCAGGCGGAGATAATGACCAGATGGCTCAGCAGATGAAGATGATGAACCGTACTATGCCATTATTCTCACTGGTAATGTGTTTTACTGTTCCGGTCGGTCTCGGTATCTACTGGATCGCAAGTGCGGTTGTAAGAAGTATCCAGCAGTTCTTCTTAAATAAACATTTTGATAAGATCGATCTGGATGATATTATTGCAAAGAATCAGGAAAAAGCAAAGAAAAAACGTGAGAAAATGGGAATCTCTGAAAACCAGATTTCAAATGCTGCACGTATGAACACAAGACAGGTTACAGCAAGTTCCAAGAGTTCCGTTAAGACAACGGCAGAGAAAGAACTTGAACTTGAGAAGGCAAATGCATTGAAAGCGAATGCAAAACCTGAAAGTATGGCTGCAAAAGCAAACCTGGTCCGTGAATTTAACGAGAGAAATAATAAGAAAAACTAACAGATTATTTTTCAAAAACGTGTTGGTAAGATAACGTATATGTGGAGGTTATTGTTATGGAGTATATTGAAGTATCAGCAAGAACAGTCGATGATGCTATCACAGAAGCTCTTATAAAACTTGGAGCTACCAGTGATCAGATTGAATATGAAGTAATCGAAAAAGGAAGCACAGGATTTTTAGGAATCGCAAGAAAAGATGCTGTGATCAAAGTTTGTAAGAAATATTCTGTAGAAGGTGATATCACAGAATTTTTACAGAAAATCTTTGCTGCTATGGATCTTAAAGTTGAGATCATTATTGAAAAAGCAGAAGATGGTAATACTTACAACGTAGAACTGAAAGGAGATGACATGGGTATCCTCATTGGTAAAAGAGGACAGACTCTCGACTCCCTGCAGTATCTTGCAAACCTTGCAGTGAATAAAAATTCTGAGGAATACATTAAAGTTAAGATTGATACAGAAGATTACCGCAAGAGAAGAAAAGAGACATTGGAGAATCTTGCAAAGAACATTGCATACAAAGTAAAGAGAACAAAACGTCCTGTTTCTTTAGAACCAATGAATCCTTTTGAGAGAAGAGTTATCCATTCTGCATTGCAGAATGATAAATTTGTAACAACACACAGCGAGGGCGAAGAACCATACAGACATGTGGTTGTTACATTAAAAAGAGATAGAGAAAGATAAATTCAAGTATAGAATTTAAAAGACCAGAAGCTGCACGTTACAAAGCTTTATGAAAATGCCGGAAATGATATGGCAGATTCTTATGAAGTTTTGCGGCGTGCAGTTTTGTACATGGAAAGGATATCACTATGGGAACGGATACCATTGCTGCAATTGCAACTGCAATGACAAGTTCAGGAATCGGAATCGTAAGAATCAGCGGAGACGAGGCAGTTTCTATCACAGACCGTATTTTTGAAATGAAGAATCAGAAAAAGTTAGAAGATATGCCAACGCATACAATTCACTATGGTCATATTCATGATGGAGATGAAGTGATCGATGAAGTTATGGTTGTTCTGATGAGAGGACCGAAAAGTTATACCAGGGAAGATACGGTTGAGATAGATTGTCATGGCGGCGTTTATGTCATGAAGAGAATTTTAGAAACCGTTATCAAATATGGGGCGCGTCCTGCAGAGCCGGGTGAATTTACAAAACGTGCATTTTTAAATGGAAGAATTGATCTCTCACAGGCAGAATCCGTTATTGATGTTATCAATTCCAAGAATGAATTTGCATTAAAAAGTTCGTTGAGCCAGCTTTCCGGTTCTGTTTCAGAAAAAATTAAAGAAATCCGCGGAACTGTTTTACATGAGATTGCATTTATCGAAAGTGCATTAGATGATCCGGAGCACATCAGTCTGGATGGATATCCGGAAAAACTATCCGGTATAGTATCGGATGTGATAAAAAAAATTGATAAACTGCTTGCAAACAGTGATAATGGAAAAATGTTAAAAGAAGGTATTTCAACTGTTATTGTTGGGAAGCCGAATGCCGGAAAATCTTCTCTTTTAAATTTTCTGGTTGGAGAAGAGAAGGCAATCGTTACAGATATTGCGGGAACAACAAGAGATGTTCTGGAAGAACAGATTAATTTAAACGGTATTTTATTGAATATCATTGATACCGCCGGAATCCGTGACACGGAAGATGTCGTGGAAAAAATCGGTGTGGAACGTGCAAAGAAATATTTGAATAATGCCGATCTTGTTATTTATGTAGTTGACACATCCACAGCGTTAGATGAAAATGATCATGAGATCATGGAATTATTGAAAGACAGACATGCAATCGTTTTGTTAAATAAATCTGATTTAAGTCCGGTCACAACTGTGGAAGATATCAGAAAACATCTGGACAAAAAAATGATCTCAATTTCTGCAAAAGAGCAGACCGGAATGGATGATCTTGAAGAAACGATCAAAGAAATGTTCTTTTCCGGGGAAGTTACATTTAATGATGAAGTTTATATTACGAATATCAGACATAAAACATCTTTACAGGAAGCTTTACGAAGTTTACATTTAGTATTGCAGAGTATTGCAGATGATATGCCGGAAGATTTTTATTCCATTGATCTGATGAATGCTTACGAGGAACTTGGAAATATTATCGGAGAATCTGTGGAAGATGATCTGGTAAATGAAATCTTCAGTAAATTTTGTATGGGTAAATAAAAAATAATTTGCAGATTGTAATGTGAAAGAGAATCATTCAAAATCTTATATGAGTTGAGGACAGAGAAATGGAAGAGAAGAAGATTCCGTATGTAGAGGAAGAATATGATGTGGTTGTAGTCGGAGCCGGACATGCCGGATGCGAGGCAGCATTGGCGTGTGCAAGACTCGGACTGGAAACAATTATTTTTACCGTGAGTGTAGACAGTATAGCGATGATGCCGTGTAATCCGAATATTGGAGGAAGTTCCAAAGGACATCTGGTCCGTGAGATCGATGCGCTCGGTGGTGAGATGGGAAAAAATATCGATAAGACATTTATTCAGTCCAAGATGTTAAATAAATCCAAAGGTCCGGCCGTTCATTCACTGCGTGCGCAGGCAGATAAAATGAATTATAGTATGGAGATGCGTAAGACGCTTCAGAATACCGATCATCTTACTATCCGTCAGGCAGAAGTTTCTGAAATTATCACGGAAACAACAGTGCTGGAAAACGGAAAAGAAATTCAGAAAATGAAAGGCGTGAAAACGTTTTCAGGTGCGGTTTATCATTGTAAGGCAGTCGTATTGTGCACAGGAACTTATCTTCGCGCAAGATGTCTGACCGGTGAGATGATCACATACACCGGACCAAACGGTCTGCAGGCAGCAAATCATCTGACAGATTCCCTGAAAGCGCACGGAATTGAAATGTTCCGTTTTAAGACAGGAACGCCTGCACGAATTGACAAAAGGTCTGTTGATTTTTCAAAAATGCAGGAGCAAAAGGGTGATGAGAGAGTTGTACCTTTTTCCTTTACAACTAATCCTGAAGATGTGCAGATCGATCAGGTTTCCTGCTGGCTGACTTATACAAATGAGAAAACACATGAGATCATCAGGAATAACCTGGACCGCTCTCCGATTTATGCAGGAATTATTGAAGGTACAGGACCAAGATACTGTCCTTCCATTGAAGATAAGGTTGTAAAATTTGCGGATAAGGACAGACATCAGATTTTTATTGAACCGGAAGGAATAAATACGAATGAGATGTATGTTGGTGGAATGTCTTCCTCTTTACCGGAAGATGTCCAGCATGAAATGTACCGCACGCTGCCGGGACTTGAACATGTGAAAATTGTCCGTAATGCTTATGCAATTGAGTATGATTGTATCAATCCAAATCAGTTGTATGCTACTCTGGAATTTAAAAATATCAAAGGACTGTTTTCGGGTGGCCAGTTTAATGGAAGCAGTGGTTATGAGGAGGCTGCCTGTCAGGGGTTAGTTGCCGGAATCAATGCAGCCATGAGCATTCTCGGAAAAGAGCCTCTGATATTAGATCGCTCCGAGGCTTATATAGGAGTTTTGATTGATGATCTTGTGACAAAAGAAAATCATGAGCCGTATCGCATGATGACTTCCCGTGCAGAATACCGTTTGCTGCTTCGTCAGGATAATGCTGATCTCCGTTTATCAAAAAAAGGATATGAGATTGGTTTGATTTCACAGGAGTGTTATGACTGGGTCTGCCAGAAGGAAGTATTGATCCAGAAAGAGATTGAACGTGTTGCCGGAGTCAAGATCGGTGCTAATAAAGAGGTTCAGGCTCTTTTGGAAAGTTACGGAAGTATTCCGTTAAATACAGGAACAACTTTAACAGAACTGATCCGCAGACCTGAACTTGATTATGAAAAATTAGCTGTGATTGATAAGGAAAGACCTGAGCTGCCTTATGATGTAGTTGAACAGGTTAATATCAATATCAAGTATGATGGATATATTGTGCGGCAGATCAAACAGGTAGAGCATTATAAAAAACTGGAAAATAAAAAAATAGCAGAAGATTTTGATTATGATGAAGTACCAAGCCTCCGTATTGAAGCCAGACAGAAGTTAAAACTTTACAGGCCGTTATCAATTGGCCAGGCATCGAGAATTTCAGGAGTCTCCCCGGCAGACATTTCGGTACTTTTGGTTTATATGGAGCAGATGAAATATCATAAAGGAAATATAAAATGACATATAATTTAGAAAAATTTTTAAAAGGTCTGGAAGAACTTCAGATTGAATTAAGCGATAATCAGATAAAGCAGTTTATCAGATATTATGAGATGCTGGTGGAAAAAAATAAAGTTATGAATCTGACTGCAATCACAGAATTTGATGAAGTCATTGAAAAACATTTTCTGGACAGTCTCTCCCTGATCAAAGTGTATGATCTCAAAAAAGAAGTTTCAGTGATGGACATGGGAACCGGCGCCGGATTTCCGGGGATTCCTTTGAAAATCGCATTTCCAAATCTGAGGATGACACTTGCTGATTCTCTGAATAAAAGAATATTATTTTTACAGGAAGTGATAGAGGAACTTGGATTAAAAGAGATTGAAGCACTTCACGCGAGAGCAGAGGAGCTTGGAAAAAATAATGAATATCGTGAAAAGTTTGATCTGGTTGTCTCAAGGGCAGTCGCAAATCTTTCTTCCTTAGAAGAGTATTGTGTTCCTTTTGTAAAAATAGGTGGAAACTTTATTTCTTACAAATCCGGTGAAATTGAAGAGGAAGTTGCTAATGCAAAAAATGCAACATTTTTGCTTGGAGGAAAAATGAAAGAAGTCTATAAATTTGATCTGTATGAGCAGAAAAGATCGTTTGTCGTGATCGATAAGGTGAAGGGAACACCGAAAACTTATCCGAGAAAAGCTGGAACACCGACAAAGACACCGTTGTAAAAATAATAGTTACTGAGTGATGTAATAATTGGGTGATAAAATAAATCACCATATACACAAACTCCTGTCTTTTTTATGATGCAATAACATGCTTAAATGTAAAAAATTTTTACATTCTATTATAAAACGTGTTTTTAATGCATCATTTGGAGGACAGGAGTTTTTTCTTTTTATTATTAAATTCAAAAATAATCCTACTTTAAAAACATATCAATTGCTTCCACAACTTTATCGGCAACTTCCAACTGAGGATATTTTTTACAGTTGGATAAGTATACGATTTCATTTCCGGAGTTTGTCTTTTTATAAGAATCAGCAATTGCGATAGCATCTTTCATGTTTCGACTTTCAATCACATAAATTGGTGTTTCTAATTTTTTCAGCGCATGTTCGATACTGTTCTTTGTGTAATTTGCTTCCATGCTTGCCATTAAATATTTACCATGACTGAAATTCATGTGGGCTGCTTCGTAATATGCGTCAATCAATTTGGAAGAAACCAGCTGTGGCCTTGCATAATATTCCTCACGGAAATACTTCGTGATGTTGGTATTGCTCACTTTGATATTGTAAAGGAAGGTTCCAATCACAGGGAGTTCCAATAAAGTTTTTTTCACAGATGCATATTTATCGGTTGTAATATGAAGCTCTTTCAAAGAAGTCGGATTGATCGCAATAATAGAATTTGCAAGATCTTTATTCATATTGCAAGCCAATGTTACAAATGAAATAGATTCATTTGATGCAACAATATCTGTTTTTTCTCCAATTATATTTTGGATAAAATCCGTCACAAGCTGAACATATAAATAATTGGTGTAAGTTAAGTACGGTTTTGCAGAGCGTCCACATCCAAGTAAGTCCAGTGTGTAGACAGTATGTTTCTTTTCCAGTTTCCGAATCATTTTGCACCATTCATAAGAAGAGCTGACCGGATTCAGATCGTGAATCAGCAATAACGGACTACCTGATCCGCGTTTCGTATAATAAATCTGTCCGTTTTTCCAATCGTAAAAATTGCCGTTCTCTGCTTTCAAAATATTCTTGATATCGGCTGTCATATTAATAAATCTGTTAACAAAATGGATTGTTCCAGCGGCAAGAGCTGTCAGTAGAAAAAAATGTTTAATATTCTTCTTCATAAAAACCTCCTCATTTATTTTATGATCATTCAAAAATGTATTTGATATAATTGAAAATTCGTTTCACCATTTCATAATCATAAATCTTTATTTAATAATATTATATCCGCTTTTTATAACATATACAAATTAATTTTTGAAAAATCATTCATTTCTTTTACATATTTTGAAAATTTTAGTTTAATTAGAAAAAATAGAATAACTATAAATGTAGTACAATTGTTTTTAAAATAATGATGTGGTATAATGTGCGTATGCAATGAGCAGTGCCATAGACAGAGAAAATAGTTTGTGACTGCTTGCAGGCAAAAAACTATTTTATTTGTCTATGATAGGGCGAATGCCCGTCAGCCAGGAAAATCTTTGATTTTTCTGGCGTGCACGGCGGACTGAGCTTCATGATATAATAAAGACTGCCGAGCGGCGAATGCCCGACAGCCAGAATAGCAGCTTTATTAATGATTACTCAAAAGTAAAGGAACAAGTGATTATGGTTATAGAATATTTACAGCAAATAAAAGATTCTTATTTCGAACAAAAACATGCATTAGAAAAACAGTTAAATTTATTAGAAATTCAATTAAAAGAAAATACTGGAATGATAAAAATGTTGGAGGAAACAAATGATTCGTGCTATGAACTGTTTACACCTAGAAATGTTAATTCAAAGAATAAAGCTAAAATTAATGAACTGATGGAAGAACAGAAAAGTATCAATGAGTCTATAGAAAATTTGAAAAATTCTATCAAAGAATATTCTAGTAAGATCGAACAATTAGATCATATAGTGGAAGAAGAAAATCGAGAAATTGAAATTGTTCAAGAATATACGGAGGCAATGACACAACTGAATATAGTAAGTGAAGATGAAAAGGAATCATCGGAAGATAATTTACTTGATAGTATGAAGAATATTTTGAACCGGGTGGAATTATGCAGCCAGTTGATTGATATTGATCCAGTTCGATGCAGATTAGAATTAAGTTTTGTTATGAAAATTCTTACTGATCTGATTGAAGAAAAAGATGAATCAGATTTTTGAAATATATATTTCTAAAAGAGACACTTTTCCCAATTAAAATTAATTCATAAATCTATTAGGTAGATAAATTATATATAAAGGAAAAACACATATGAGTAACAAAATATATAAGAGTAAGATGAAAGATGAAAATAGATTACTTGGAAAATTTGTGAATATATCATTAATCGCATTATCAATTATCTTTGTGTTATTATTTTTAAAAATAATAGTAACAGAAATATCATTTCATAAAATGATTGCGGAAATGGTTGAGGGGATTGATTATTACATTGAAGATATAGTAATAACAGATAAAGAAACTGTAGAGGACTATAATGGTTCAGAATCAGGTGCAACGAATTATTTCTTTCACTATGGATATGATACTGATATGCGGATGCAAGTAAATCAAAAAGAGTATTCTCAATATAATGTAGGAGATATGTTCCCAGCTTATACAAAGGATCATTATTATTATGGTTCAACAATTAATTCGGTTTTGCCAAAAACTGAGTATAAAAATAATGAATTAAGTAAAGCCGGTATAGTAACAATCGGTTGTCTAATACTATTACTGCTTATATATAAATGGATTGATAATTTGGAAAAAAAGACAAACAATAAATAGTCAAGACCGTAAAATGTTTCACGTGAAACATTTTACGGTCTATGTTATATTTTAACAATATTTAGTAGGCTCTTATAATATTAAATACTATAGTTTGAAGTGACACAATAAAAATATGAATGTTTCACGTGAAACATTTTTGGATAATTAATCATAGCATTTGAAATATAGAAGTGTTATAATATACAACGTAGAAAAAAACAAAAATATCTGCTTATAAAATAGTAAAAATATCCAGCTATTATGGAATGAAAATTGATCATATCATGTGCAAAAGTAGCACATGATTCACAGAGCAGTCTTTATTTATATTATTATAAAGAAATATAATAGCTAATAACAGAACTATGGGAAAGGAAAATATAATGGGTAGAATTATAGCAGTAGCAAACCAAAAGGGTGGTGTTGGTAAGACAACAACAGCAATTAATCTGGCTGCTTGTCTTGCGGAAGCAGGAAAAAAAGTATTAACAATTGACCTTGATCCACAGGGAAATATGACAAGCGGACTTGGAGTAGATAAAAATGAAGTGGAAAATACAGTTTATGAGTTAATGCTTGATGAATGTTCCATTAAAGAAAGTATGACGGATACGGTTGTAGACGGAATGAAAGTAATTCCATCAAATGTAAATCTTGCCGGAGCTGAAATTGAATTATTAGGTATTCCAGAAAAGGAATACATATTAAGAAATGCTGTTGATTATATCAAAGAAGATTATGATTTTATTGTAATTGATTGTCCGCCATCTTTAAATATGCTGACAATTAACGCAATGACAACTGCAAACTCTGTCCTGGTTCCAATTCAATGTGAATATTATGCGCTGGAAGGATTGAGCCAGTTAATACATACCATTGATCTTGTACAACAAAGATTAAATCCAAATCTTTTGATTGAAGGGGTTGTCTTTACAATGTATGACGTGCGCACAAATCTTTCTAATCAGGTAGTTGAAAATGTAAGAAATAATTTAGATGCAAAAATATATGATACATTGATACCAAGAAATATTCGTCTGGCAGAGGCACCATCTTATGGATTGCCAATTAACTTATATGATTCCAAATCTGCCGGAGCAGAAAGTTACCGTTTACTTGCAAAAGAAGTAATAGATAGAAAGGATATTTAAAATATGGCAACCGCAAAGAAAAATGGATTAGGCAAGGGACTTGATTCACTTATTACTAATAAAGTAAATACTGCAAAAACAACAACAGCAACAACAAAACCAGCTGTTAAAAAAGATGAAAAAGTAGTGGAAGGTATACTCGTTAACATTAATAAAGTAGAACCAAACAGAGAACAGCCAAGAAAAAATTTTGATGAGGATGCACTTTTGGAATTAGCAGAGTCCATCAAACAGTTTGGTGTTTTACAACCATTACTTGTACAACAGAAAGATGATTACTATGAGATCATTGCTGGCGAAAGAAGATGGAGAGCTGCCAAACTTGCTAATTTAAAAGAGGTTCCTGTTATTATCAAAAAATTAACAGAACAGGAAGTTGTAGAAATTTCACTTATTGAAAATATCCAGCGTGAAAACTTAAATCCAATTGAAGAGGCAATTGCATATAAAAGACTTTTAACAGAATTCAATTTAAAACAGGATGAAGTAGCGGAACGTGTATCTAAAAGCAGAACAGCAGTAACAAATTCAATGCGTTTGCTGAAATTAAATGAAAAAGTTCAACAGATGGTTATTGATGATATGATTTCTACCGGCCATGCCAGAGCACTGCTAGGTCTTAATGATCTGGAAAAACAATACACGGTAGCTCAGCAGATATTCGACGAAAAGCTAAGCGTTCGTGAAACAGAAAAATTAGTAAAAAAAATCCAGCAGGAAAAAAATCAGAAAGATACAGAAAAGAATAAAAAAATAGATCCAAAATTAGAAGCAATCTGCCATGACCTGGAAGAGAAGATGAAAGGAATTTTAGGAACAAAGGTTGCTATTAATCAGAAAGATAACAAAAAAGGAAAAATCGAAATCGAATATTATTCTATGGATGAACTGGATCGCATTATGGATTTGTTCAGAACTATAGAAAAATAATAGAGTATTTTTCTAATAATCGATTCAATAAAAATAAGTTCGTTATATAAAATAGCAGAAGGAGAAAAAATGATTTCACAGTATTTAGGATTTGATTCAGATTATATTATCATTGGACTAGCAGCACTTGTTTTCATACTTATTATTTTAATGATTATAAATGTAGTTCAAATGAGTAAATTAAAAAAGAGTTATAAGATTTTTATGAAAGGAAAAAATGCAAAAAATTTAGAGGATACACTGATTAAAAGGTTAAATCAGGTGGATGATCTGATCAATGCAAATTCCGCAAACGAAAAAAATATAAAAACCTTATTCCAGAACATGCAGAGAACATATCAGAAAATGGGACTTGTAAAATATGATGCATTTAATGAGATGGGTGGCAAGCTGAGTTTTTCTCTGGCAATGCTTGATGTAAAAAATAATGGATTTATCATTAATGCGATGCACACAAGAGAGGGCTGTTATACTTATATTAAAGAAATCATTGATGGAAATTCAGTGATTGTTTTATCCGGTGAAGAACAGGAAGCATTAAACAACGCAATGGGGGAAAATAACATTGCAAAATAGAAAGACATATTATATAATAAAGTCCGTCTTGTAAATAGTAAAATTGGTTTACATAATTTTAAAAAATCGGAAAGGAGGATAGTAGTATGCACAAATTTTTAAGAGCAGTCGGTTTTTCAAAAATCACAAAAGAAGAGCTGAATGATATTTTTCAAAAAATAATAGAGAGACCAATGCTGCAGAAAGTGGCAGAGGATTCCGAAGGTAATGAGTTTGCAGAACTCTCTATCGAGTTTGGAGATTTCTTTGGACTGTCTTTGAGAGGAACATTTAATGAGAATGATTCTTTTGAGATGAGCTACTACTATCCTTATTTTTGTGGTAATAAAATTTCAACGACGGAACAGATTGATATTGAAAAACATGCAGAAAAAGAGTCTTATGCAGGAATCTGTGATGAGGTAAGACTTGGCGTTACATTGATTTTTTATTTGCAGAATGTGGCGGATTATCTGGCTGTGAAAAATAATAAATTTTACATGAGTCAGGCAAATGGAACAGTGCTTGCTGCGCTTTCCACAGAAGGAAAAATTTTACTTCCAATTAACAAAGATGAACATAAGCAGAAGCTGACAGAACAGACTATGAATGAAAGAAATGGATTGATCGCTGCAGCCAGAAAGGGAGATGAAGATGCTATCGAGAATCTGACTTTGGAAGATATCGACACTTATTCCCTTCTTTCAAGACGTGTACAGCATGAAGACATTTTGAGTATTGTGGATTCTTACTTTATGCCTTATGGAATTGAAAGTGATCAGTATTCCATTCTTGGTGAAATCATGGATTGCAGGCTATTGCAAAATTCGTATACAGAAGAAAATGTTTATGCGATAGATATCAAATGTAATGATGTAGAATTTCCAATCTGCATCAATCAGAAAGATCTGATTGGTGAACCAGCAGTTGGAAGAAGGTTCAAAGGAAACATCTGGTTACAGGGAAGTATTAATTACAGAGATTAGTGATTCTTACAAAATCACTAATCTGATGAAAGAAAAAGATTGAACTTCTCTGATAGTTGGAATATAATAAACAAGTATCTGTTCTCATAGTTAAATGGATATAACAAGTGCCTCCTAAGCACTAGTTGTGGGTTCGATTCCCGCTGGGAACACTTCAGAATTTTAAAAGAGTCCGTTCAGATTAGATAAATCAATCTATTCTGGACGGGCTTTTTACGTGAATTGAAGAAATGTGATAAGGAGAACCTCTTCGCAGAGATTCTCCTTGATT
>UMJF01030867.1_pt1 | contig 20947 bp, 10 predicted proteins | sample 1966001 | NCBI WGS metagenome assembly UMJF01 (sample SAMEA4836145, study PRJEB28245) | human gut metagenome | biome: gut microbiome; material: fecal sample | place: Denmark | collected 2008 | reverse complement strand
GAAGAGAGTCCGGACGAAACATACAGCGAATCCGATGACCTCGGTTCCAGCGATGCAGACTTCTCATCAGGCGAGAACATGTTCACAGATGGAACATCCGAGAGCAGCGCTCCAGCCGAAGAAGAAGCACAGCCTGTAAGCTGTATCGTAAATCTTAAAAACGATACCATCGAGATCAAAGCAGAAGCTCCGGCAGGTGTCCTTCCAAACGGAACACAGATGAGCGTTAAAGCAGTCGAGAACAACACCGAAGATGCTGAGATGACAGACCAGTACAACAAACTGGCAGCCAAGATCACAGAGCAGCTTCAGAGCCAGGGCAAAAACCTCGACGGTTTCCTCGCTTACAACGTATCTTTTACAGATGCAGAGGGCAACCCGGTTGAACCGTCCGACAAAGTTACTTACAGCTTTACTTATAAAGAAGCTTCTTCACCGGAACTGACAGACCCGGCCGCATCCACAGTGACAGCAGCCATGATCAGAACCAACAAAGAAACTTCCGAACTGGAACTGACAGAGCTCAAAGCCGAAGAGGACAAGCTTACAGTTGAAACAAATGAAAGCAGACAGCTCACAAAAGCAGCTTTCCAGTCAGCAGCTACCGCAGCATATACATTTGTATGGAGCAGCACACCGGCAGCAGATGATAATGAAAACACTGAGAATAAAGAAGAAAACGGTGAAGTAAATAACGAAGAAGTTAATACAGACACCAACACCGAAAATACCGAAGAGAACGAAGAAGAAACCAACACAGAGAATAATGTAGAAAACTCTGAGGAAGAACAGAATCCGGAAGAAGCACCGGATCAGGAACAGACCAAAATGATCCGCGTCATCGCAGACGAAGTTAATCTTCGCGTAACTCCTTCCACAGAAGCAGAAGTGATTGCAACCGTAGATACAGACACTCAGCTTCCACTTATTGAAACAGTAACCGGTGAAGACGAATTCACCTGGTACAAAGTTTCCTACGAAGAAGCAGAAGCTTATGTAAGAAGCGATATGGCGGAAGTTGTTGAGACTGAAGAGCAGGAAATTGTAGAAGAGGAAAGTGAAGAGGAAATTCCGGAAGAAGTTCAGATAGAAGACACAGAAGGAATCTTAACTTTCACAAAGATGGTAAATGATCTTGTGGAAGTAATTGCAACAACAGAAGTCGGAGTTATCCCGGAAGATGCCGAACTGATAGTAAATCCGATTGAGCAGGGAACTGATCAGTACGCAGAAACAGAAACGAAGCTTAATGAAAAAGCTGAGGAAGATGGATACGAAATCGCAGGTTTCCTTGCATACGATATTTTCTTCCAGGACAGTGAAGGAAATAAGATAGAACCAGTTGATGGTTCCGTAAATGTTTCCATGCATTACATTGAACCATCCGTACCGGAAAAGGTTGCACAGGCAGCAGAAAACGGAAGTGAAGCAGCAGTTTTCACGGAGGAAGATGAGTTCAGCCAGAATGAAACAATTACAAATCAGATGTCAGTTACAATGATGCATCTGGTTGAAGACGAAAACGGCAATGTAAATGTAGTGGACATGACCCAGGAAGGAACTGCAAATGTAGAAACAGATGTAGCTGGAAGTGTACAGAAAGCAGAGTTTGAAACAACAAGTTTTTCTACATTCACAATCACATGGAAGGATAAAAATGAAATAAAGGGAACATTAAAAATTAATGTTATAGATACAAATGGAAATGAAATAGGTAGTGATAAATCCATAAATTTGGAATACAAGAGAGAATATTTAGTAAACCAAGTTGTTGAAGAGCAAAAGATTGGTGCTATTGAAGGATATTCATTCTATAAAGCTAAGGTAAGTTCGTCACCGAAAGCAGAAGGAACTGTAGTTAAGAGAATAAGATTTGATGATGAAAAAAATCAATACAGTTCTGATTCTGGTGGAGGATGGGAAGATATTGGCAATAATACAGTATATTTTATATATGCAAAGAATCCGACAACAATTCCTACTATAGACCATACCAAAGCTGGAATAACCATGAAGATGACGAATCTTGACAGTAATGATAACAGCCATCGCAGTATTGGAAAAGATAAAGATCATTTGATTAATTTTGGAGATAATAGTGGATATGGAGACGGAACAATAAGAAAAGGATTATTGAATAACATATTAGACGATAATGGTTATCCTACTACAACAAATACAAATACAAATATAGAATCTTTATTTAGTGGTAAAACGGTTAATAATCTATTCTCCAGTGATTATTATGATGCTACAGGTTACTATGAGTATAGTAGTTTTAAAAATTACGCTTACCTTGGAAATGATTCTAATAATTTTAAGGTTTATGATGCAATTGGAACACCAAGTAACGACAGTTTGAACACAAATGGAAAAGTTGCATTTTTCTATAAACGTGGAAACTTCATGCCATATAATGATATTGCAAGTGGAAAATTCTCAACAAATACCAATCAATATGATGAAAATGGAAATGAATTAAAAGATACAGATCCAGCAAAGGGTAAAGAGTTATATTTATCACAGGGAACGGATTACTATTTCAGCATGTATATGGGAGCAAATTTCATTCAACCTAAAGATGGAAATGCAACTCATAATGGAAGTAAATCACCTATGATTTATGAGTTCAATGGTGATGATGATATGTGGGTTTACATCGATAACGTGCTGGTACTTGATATAGGTGGTGTACATGAGGCTCATTCCGGAAAGATTGATTTCAGTACAGGTGATGTAAGCTGGACAGATTGTAGTTTAAATGGTAAACCTAGTACGTCTTCAACTACTCTAAAAGAAATATTCCAGAATGCAGAAATATTCCCGGATGGAAAACCTTGGGATAATAATAAGGTAGGTGAATATTTTAAGGGCAACACCTTTAAAGATTATACTACCCATTCCTTTAAGATGTTCTATATGGAACGAGGTGCAGGTGCATCCAACCTTCATATGAAGCTTAATATTCAGGTTATTCCAGAAGGACAGGTAGAGGTAAGAAAAGAACTCAGCAATACTGATAAGGAAAAATACAGTAATGTGAAGTTCGCGTTTCAGGTATACGCACAGAAGATTAACGCGAAAGATGCAAATGGAAATGAAACATATTCAGAAACAGATTATGTACCTTTAACAAGTGCAGTATATGGAGCATCAGGCCAGCCGACAGATAAAAAAGTTACTTTTGAAGATAATGTGTTTTATCTCCGACCAGATGAATCAGCTATTTTTACAGGACTTAAGGCTAATCGAAAATACTATGTAAAAGAAATTGGTGTGAAATCAGAAGAGTATGATGAAGTTAAAATTAATAACACCAGTTATAAGGAGTTTAATGAAAATAAAGAACAAGTAGGTGAGATAAAAGACATCAGTACTGATAAGAAGCAAGTCAGTCAAAGACCGGTTGTGGTTTACACAAATAACTGTTCTGCTGCAAACAGCCGAGAACTTCAGATTACTAAGAAGATGAAAGATAACAAAGTCGTTGTAGATACCTTCTCATTCAAGATTCAATTATCAAACAGTATTGGAGAATTAGTGCCATATGTAAATGGTGATTACTATCTGAAAGATGCAGACGGAAATTATTACTACAACGAAGAGGGTAATTTAACATCAAATGGAAAAACCGCTAAGGTTTGTGGAAAAACAGATAATGATGGTATTGTAAAAGGAGTTCCGGTTGATTATACGGTAGTTGTTACCCAGCTTCTTTCAGGAACAAATTTCTTAGTAACTGAAGTAAACTACGATGAGGAAAGCTATAATCCTCCTGTAAAGACAGTAGATGACACTACCTGTGGAAGGGCAACAGTTACAGGTGCAGATGGAAAAATTGAATTAAATAAAAATGCAAAAGTAACAATTACAAATGAAATAAAAAAACTTGATGAACCAGAAGCACCATTTATTGAAGTAACCAAGACATTTGTAGGTCTGACAAAAGCGCAGGTTAAAGAACTTGCATTAGCGAATCCTCCATATCAGATAACTGTAACAAACGGAAATGATTCAAGAACACTTAAGATGGAGACGAACGATACAGAGTTCAATAAGAACCTGACAGGAGAAGATACTACATGGACTTATACCTGGAAACTCCAGGATTGTTCCGATGGAACATATCATGTTGTAGAATCCAATTACAGCAAAGATGGATACCAGGTAACACCAACGGTTAGTGGTAAAAATAGTGATAGTGCAGATGTGATAACGGAAAAGGCAAATATTCGATATGATAAGTGGTCCATAACACCTAATTGCAATCTAAGGGAATATACAGTTGGTAATATAAATCTGATTGTGGCAGAATTAACGCAAAATAAAGGATATTTTGTCTGGACTAGACAGCCGGCAAGTGTTAGTTCAAGAATGGCAATTATAGAGAAAATTAAAACACAATGGAAAAAGGCATCTATAGATAATTGTTATTTCTTTAGCGGATTAGACAAAATTGAGGCTACATTGATATTTAGAGGTGGACATATTAGATATAATGGTATTAATACCATGTGTTTTGATGATCCGAAACAATGGACGAAATTTGCTACCGGTAATTACACAATCGAAGGTGGTCATGATGCAGAAGTTGAATTCGTAAACACTTATGAAGAAAGCACAGCAGACCTCGATCTCGTAAAGGTATCTAAAAACGATACGGGCTTAGAATTGGAAGGTGCAGAGTTCCAGCTTTACAAAAAAGAAAATGGAACTTATCAGAAATCAGGAAATCCAATCACTATAAAAAATAGTGAAACGGATATCGAGCTCAAAGAGCTAAAACAAGGAGAGTATTATCTGGAAGAAACAAAAGCTCCGGTAGGTTATATGCTCTTGGGCAAAAAAATTTACTTCAAACAAGTAGATGGAAACATCTCTCTAATTGATGAGCAAGGAACTGAATCTGTAGAAACACCAGAATTCTGGTCTTTATCAACAACAAATGGAAAGAATGTATTAACCATTCAAAACCAGATACTCTACTCACTCCCATCAACCGGTGGCAGCGGAATTTACTGGTATATGATCGGCGGCATGGTACTTATGTCTACAGCCGCATGGATCTTATATAAAAACAAATGCAAGGAGGTGCTGGGAAAATAATTGTAACGATTGATTTTTTCAGTGGCTCCTTGCCACAAAAGAAAGTAATTATCCCGAATGAGGGAACAATAAAATGGGCAAAGCCCGATAATGAAAAGGAGACAAGATTATGAAGAAGATGAGAAAAATCTTTGCAGTGTTATTAACACTGGCCATGGTACTCGCAATGAGTATTACAGCATTTGCAGATGGAAATGCACCAAGTGATGCCGACACAGCAACTATTACAGTAACAGGAATTGAAGATGGTGCAACTGTTAAGGCATATCGTATTGTAGAACCACAATACAATGGTAATGGATTATATGGATACAAGGTTGTAGCTCCGTATAGTATTGCAGATACTACCAATTTCGTTCCAACATTTGCCGAAATTACAACAATTGCTAAGCAGGTTAGCGGAAAAGCCATTGACTTAACTAGAAATGAAACAAATGGTTATTCAGCAACAGTGGGTGCTGGTGAATATATCGTAATTATTGAAAGTACAAACTATACATACAACCCTGTTGTTGTAAGTGCTGCTTATGCAAATGCAAATAATAAAGAATCTCTTGCTAATGGAACAATAGACGCAACAGGAAACTGGACTCTTAAAGATGGAAAAGCCGCAGCTAAATCATCTAAAGTTGAAATCAATAAAACAGTTTCACAGCCAGATGCAGCAGTAGGCGATGAAGTAGATTATACAATTACAGGTACAATTCCATCCTATGGTGCACAGTTTGAAAATCCTGTTTATAAGATTACAGATACAATTAAAAATGCAAAATATGCAAGTGATATTAATGTAACAATTGGTGGAAAGAAAGCTGTAGCAGATACAGATTATACCATTACTGGTGGAACAGCAAGTGACAATGGTTTTGAAATTACATTTACCAATGTTGGCAAATACTACGATAAGTCTGAATCTGATAGAGCTGTTGTGGTTACTTATAAAGCAGAAATCTTAGCATCTGCAATTTCTACAGATCCAGCAACAAATACAGCTAAATTAACTTATAGCAATAAACCAAATGAAACAAAAGATGCTACTGAGAAGAAAACATACACATACACATTTGAATTAGACGATGAGTTTACAAAAGTAGATGAAAATGGAGATGCTCTGGATAATTGTACCTTTACATTAACAAATACAGTTACAAAGAAGGTATATACATGTACAACAGAGAAAGATAAAAATGGAAAAGCAAAAATCCATTTTGAAGGATTAGATGCTGGTACATATGAATTAGTAGAGACAGTCGCAAAAGAAGGATATAGCATCAATAATACAAAATATACAGTAATAATTACTCCGGAATATAACAACGATGGAACACTGAAGAATAAAACTATTACAATTGATGGTAAAGAGCAAAAAGTAGAAGTAAAAAATACCAAACTTTCCTCTCTTCCATCCACAGGTGGTATCGGTACTACAATCTTCACAATCGCTGGATGCCTGATCATGGTTACAGCAGCTGGCTTATTCTTTGCAAGCCGCAAAAGAACAAACAAATAATCATTCGTGATTGTTTATAACCAAATATCGAATCCGGGGCATCTGCCCCGGATTCATAAAAAAATAATACAACAGCAAGGAGAGCTCGGATGAAAAAAAAAGCAGGCAATTTAGTAATTTGCATCATATTTTTAGCTGGTTTGTCCTTGCTGCTGTATCCCTTTGTAGCCAATCAATGGAATAACTACAGACAGAAACAGTTGATCAGTGGTTATGAGCAGGTGGTTTCTGAAAAGGAAGCAGCAGAAGGAATTGACTATGATGCAGAGCGTAAAAAAGCAGAAGACTATAACGAAGCCTTACTTCCATGTGTTCTTCCTGACTCTTTTGCACTTGCTGAGTCAAGTGGAGTAGATCCGGTCTATATGAATACACTGAACATTGCTGGTGATGAGATGATGGGAAGTGTGGAGATACCAAAAATCAATATCAAAATCCCAATCTACCACACAACGGAAGAAGAGGTTTTGAACAAGGGTGCAGGTCATCTGGAGGGAAGTTCTCTTCCGGTTGGTGGAGCAAATACACATGCTGTTATTTCTGCACACCGTGGACTTCCGAGTGCATCACTTTTTACAGATCTGGATCAGATGAAACCAGGAGATCATTTTCTGCTCCATGTATTAGATGAAACCTTATGTTATGAAGTAGACAAGATTTCGGTTGTAAAACCGGAAGATACGACTGCTCTTGCAGTGGAAGATGGGCAGGACTTAGTAACTCTTTTAACCTGTACTCCTTATGGAGTAAATACAGAACGACTTCTGGTTCGTGGTCACAGAGTACCTTATGTAGAAGAGGAAGTCAAAGAAGAGAAGACAGTGCTCAGTGGAAGCAGTCTTCACACAAATTATCTTCTTTGGGTATTTGTTGGTCTATCCGTTACCGCACTCTTTATTTTTGTGTTATACTTAAAGGAAACAAAGCTGAAGAGGCGAGCGAATAAAGGCGGTAAAAAATAGATTATGGCAAAAGAAAAGAAGAAAAAAGGTTCTATAGTTATCAACATATTTATTATATTACTTTTTCTCGTCGGTGCGGGTATCTTTACTTACCCAACGATCAGTAATTACTGGAACGAGTACCGAAATGCGCAGCTTGTAACCAAGTACAATGAATCCGTCAGTGATCTGTCGGATGACCAGTACGAAAAGCTCTGGCAGGAGGCTGAGGAATACAACGCGGAGCACAAGGTCAATACGATCGTAGATGCTTTTAACGAAGATGATTATGTTCTCAGTCATCCTTACGATGAGGTTCTTGATCCAAATGGTGACGGGCTGATGGGAAGTATCGAGATCCCCAAGCTGAATCTGACACTTGCAATTTACCATGGCCTCAGTACAGAGGTTCTGGAAAAGGGTGTCGGGCATGTTGAGGGAACAAGTCTTCCAATAGGTGGAACGAGCACACATGCGGTGCTGGCGGGACACAGGGGACTTCCGAGTGCAAAGATTTTTACGGATCTTGACCAGATGAAGAATGGAGATATTTTTCTGATCCATGTTCTGGGAAAGACTCTTGCATACAAAGTAGATCAGATTAAAACGGTTCTTCCGGAGGAATCCAGTGAGCTGGATATCATCGAGGGAGAGGATCATGTGACGCTGGTAACCTGTACTCCTTATGGAGTCAACACTCACAGGCTTCTGATAAGGGGAATCCGGACAGAGTATGTTGAACCGGAGGAGGAAGCTGAGGAGACACCGATCCAGCAGATCGCAAAGGTTGATCCGGTGAAGATTATGATCATTGGTCTTGTAGCTATGGTCATAATGATCATCATTGTTTATATAGTTATTCGGCGCAAAAACCGAAAAACAGAAGAGAGTAGCCGCAAAGACGAATAGTGATCACAGAAAATAACAAGGAGGCCGATCGTGGTGAAACAGAAGAAAAAGAAATTTAAAATGTGGAATAAGCTTTTGGCTTTCCTGGGAATGTTTGTCATGTTGACATGCTGCCTGGCAGGAACGGTTCAGGCAGGTTCTTACGAAGCCGGAAAAAAGGGAAGTCTTAATCTGACGGTTCAGCAGACGGATGCCGAGGGCAAGACAACACCGCTGACAGGTGTTAAGTTAGAGCTTTACAGGGTTGCGGATGTTTCGTTTGATGGAAATGTGCATTTTGTACTGACCAGCTCCATGTCATCTGCAGGATACGATTTTGATTCCTTCAAGAATGCAAGTGAATGGTATTCAGCAGCCGAAAAGCTTGCCGAGGTTGCAGCTGCTTCTTCAGTAAAGCCGGTTGAGGCTGTTTCGGATGAGCAGGGCAAGGTTGTTTACAGCGATATGGAAGAGGGCATGTACCTGGTAATCGGTGCAGCGAAGAGTTCCGTTAAGGTTACTCCAATGCTCTTAACAGTTCCTTTTGCAAGCACAGAGGAAGGCTGGATCTACGATGTACAGGCTTATCCAAAGGCAGAGAAGAGCAACACTGCAGGTATTACAGTTGAGAAGAGACTGTATCGTATTAACCCGAATACGTTTGAACTGGATGAAATAACTGCTGACGATGCAACTTACAAGGTTGGTCTTTTCCTTGATAAGGATGGTACGATCCCATATGGTGATGATTACATCAGAACGATCCATATCCAGAATGCACAGTCAGGCAAAGCTTCTTACAGCAATGTTCAAAGAGGTACCTATTATGTATTCGAGCTTGATGAGAACAACAAGGCGATCAAGCTGAATGATGAGGTGCAGCTTGATAAAGAAAACAGCTTCCATTACAATGTTACAAATGCAGCAGACAAGGAAGACAACAGTATTGTAGTGGATGATAAGACGGTTGCTACAGATATCGCAGCTTATGTAAATAACATTTTTTCAACTCTTCCGGAAGGCTTCTTTGTAAATGGAAAGATCGAGATTACAAAGAACGTTGTAGTGGACGGTGTGAAAAAGACTGTAGACGACAAGTTCTATGCAACTGTATTTGATGATTCTGGTAAGGCGGTAAGCACCGTTGAACTGAAGCAGAATGATAAAGTTACTGTTACGGTTCCATTCTCAGAAGATATAAAAGCTACTGTTACTTATGCAGTTAAGGAAACCGATAAGGATGGTAATGTACTCGATAAAGATTCTTTCGCATATGTAGTAAGTGGTGAAGGCAGTGTTAAGCTGAATGAGTCTGATCAGTATAAAGGAAGCATCGAGATTACCAATACCAAGAAGGATGCTACTGTAACACCTGGCGGAAGCAATGGTGGTTCTGGTACATCTAACGGTGGAAGTGATGCATCCAGCCATGGCGGAAGTGCAACAAGTCGTCCGGTTAAGACTGGTGACCCGATGAATCCGGCATTCTGGGGTCTGGTTCTTCTGGTATCTGTGATCGTGATCGCAGGTGGAGTAGTTGCTTACAAAAAGAGAAAACAGAAATAAAGTGTAAGACGTTTGACGGGAGTCTGGTGTAAACCGGGCTCTCGTTTTTTTCTTCTTATTTAAAGGGATTTTGTTGGAATGAGGGCTGTTTTGTGCTATAATAAATTAGTATTATTATGCCTATCTGGAAACCGGCAAATGCGAAAAATGTCGGTTTCCATTATAATGAATATAGAATGACAGGAGGAAGCAAATGGGCGGAGAGAATACAGAGTACGGCGCGGATCAGATTCAGATTCTGGAAGGACTGGAAGCTGTTCGTAAAAGACCAGGTATGTATATTGGAAGTACATCCAGCCGGGGCCTGCATCATCTTGTATATGAGATCGTGGATAATGCGGTAGATGAAGCATTAGCAGGATTTTGTACCGAAATCCAGGTAACTATCAATCCGGATAATTCCATTACAGTAATTGATAACGGACGAGGTATTCCGGTAGGAATCAACCATAAAGCAGGAATACCGGCAGTAGAAGTTGTATTTACCATCCTTCATGCAGGTGGTAAATTTGGCGGTGGAGGATACAAGGTATCTGGTGGACTTCACGGTGTAGGTGCCTCTGTTGTAAATGCACTGTCTGAATGGCTGGAAGTTACGATCTGCCGTGAAGGTAAGAAATATCAGCAGCGTTATGAAAGAGGACATACTATGTATCCTCTGAAAGAGATTGGTGTCTGTGATCCTGAAGAGACAGGAACAAAGGTAACATTCCTGCCGGATAAAGAAATCTTTGAAGAAACTGTTTATGATTACGATATTCTGAAACAGCGCCTCCGTGAGATGGCTTTCCTGACAAAAGGTCTGCGTATCGTTTTGAGAGATACCAGAGCAGACCAGGAAAAAGAAAAAATCTTCCACTATGAAGGTGGTATCAGGGAATTTGTTACTTATCTCAACAGAAGTAAAGAAGCACTGTATCCAGAGGTCATTTACTGTGAAGGTGAAAAAGATGGTGTCATGGTTGAGGTTGCCATGCAGCACAATGATTCCTACACAGAGAACAGCTATGGCTTTGTAAATAATATCAATACACCGGAAGGTGGTACCCATATCGTTGGTTTCCGTAATGCACTGACAAAGACATTCAACGATTATGCAAGAAAGAATAAGCTGCTTAAAGACAGTGAACCGAATTTAAGTGGTGATGACATTCGAGAAGGTCTGACAGCAATCGTAAGTGTTAAGATCGAGGAGCCACAGTTCGAAGGACAGACGAAACAGAAGCTTGGTAACAGTGAGGCTCGTGGAGCTGTTGATTTTGTAGTCAGCAAACAGCTGGAGATTTTTCTGGAGCAGAATCCGACGGTTGCGAAGGCAACAGTTGAGAAATCAGTACTTGCGCAGAGAGCACGAGAAGCAGCACGTAAGGCAAGAGATCTTACAAGAAGAAAATCTGCACTTGACGGAATGTCTCTTCCAGGTAAACTTGCAGACTGCTCAGACAAGAATCCGGAAAACTGCGAGATCTACATCGTAGAGGGAGATTCCGCCGGTGGTTCAGCAAAAACTGCAAGAAACCGTGCAACACAGGCAATCCTTCCACTGCGTGGTAAGATCCTCAACGTAGAGAAAGCCCGTCTGGACCGAATCTACAGCAATGCAGAGATTAAAGCAATGATCACTGCATTTGGTACTGGTATTCATGAAGATTTTGATATCACAAAACTGCGTTATCATAAAATCATTATCATGACGGATGCCGATGTCGATGGTGCGCACATTGCGACACTGCTTCTGACATTCCTTTACAGATTTATGCCGGAACTGATCAAGCAGGGATATGTATACCTGGCTCAGCCGCCACTGTACAAAGTCGAAAAGAACAAAAAAGTCTGGTACGCTTATGATGATGCGGAACTGAACAACATCCTTGAGCAGATCGGACGTGACAACAACAATAAAATCCAGCGATACAAAGGTCTTGGAGAAATGGATGCAGAACAGCTCTGGGAGACAACCATGGATCCGGAGAAACGAATTCTTCTCCGTGTAACTATGGATGAATCAGCAACTTCTGAAATTGACCTGACATTTACCACTCTTATGGGTGACAAAGTTGAACCAAGACGTGAATTTATCGAAGAAAACGCACGCTTTGTAGAAAATCTGGATATCTAGGAGAATAGAAAATGGAAGACAATATTTTTGATAAAATCCATGAGGTGGATCTGCAGAAGACCATGGAAAAATCTTATATAGATTATGCCATGAGTGTTATTGCCTCCCGTGCCCTTCCGGACGTCAGAGATGGTCTGAAACCGGTACAGAGAAGGGTGCTGTATTCCATGATAGAGCTGAACAACGGTCCGGATAAGCCACATCGTAAATGCGCCCGTATCGTTGGTGATACCATGGGTAAATATCATCCGCATGGAGACAGTTCCATCTATGGCGCACTTGTAAATATGGCACAGGACTGGTCAACCAGATATCCGCTGGTAGACGGTCATGGAAACTTTGGTTCTGTGGATGGTGACGGAGCTGCTGCGATGCGATATACAGAGGCACGTCTGAGTAAAATTTCCATGGAAATGCTGGCTGACATCAATAAAGATACGGTTGATTTCCAGCCGAACTTTGATGAGACAGAACGGGAACCGGTTGTACTGCCATCCCGTTATCCGAACCTTCTTGTAAATGGAACCTCTGGTATTGCCGTTGGTATGGCTACTAACATCCCGCCTCACAATCTGAGAGAGGTGATCAGTGCCGTTGTCAAGATCATCGACAATATCATCGAAGAAGACAGAGATACCACGATCGAGGAACTTCTTGAGATCGTGAAAGGTCCTGACTTCCCGACAGGTGCTACTATCCTTGGTACAAGAGGAATTGAAGAAGCATATCGTACCGGCCGCGGCAAGATCCGTGTACGTGCGGTGACAAATATCGAGACACTGCCGAACGGTAAATCACGTATTATCGTTACGGAACTTCCATATCTTGTTAATAAAGCCCGTCTGATCGAAAAGATCGCTGAGCTTGTACGAGACAAGAAAATCGACGGAATCACAGACCTGAATGACCATTCCAGCCGTGAGGGCATGCGTATCTGTATTGACCTTCGCAAAGATGCCAATGCCAATGTAGTCCTGAATCAGCTGTACAAGCATACACAGCTTCAGGATACCTTTGGTGTGATCATGCTGTGTCTGGTGGCTGTAAACGGAAGCCTTCAGCCGAAGGTATTGACACTTCCTGAAATGCTTAAATATTATCTTGCACATCAGGAAGATGTTGTGACAAGAAGAACAAAGTACGATCTGAATAAAGCACAGGAACGTGCGCATATATTAGAAGGTCTGCTGAAAGCTCTGGATAATATTGATGAAGTTATCCGTATCATCCGTGGATCCAGAAGTGTTCAGGTAGCCAAGCAGGAATTGATGGACAGATTTGAACTGACAGATGTTCAGGCACAGGCAATCGTGGACATGCGTCTTCGTGCTCTCACCGGTTTGGAAAGAGAGAAGCTGGAAGCAGAATATGCAGAATTAATGGAAAAGATCCGTAAACTGAAAGCAATCCTTGCAGACAGAAATACACTTCTTCGTGTTATTCGCGAGGAAATCCTTGCGATTTCTGAGAAATACGGCGATGACAGAAGAACAGCTATCGGATTTGATGCGTTTGATATTTCTATGGAAGATATGATCCCGAGAGAAAATACTGTCATTACCATGACAAAACTTGGTTATATCAAACGTATGACAGTAGATAACTTCCGCAGCCAGAACAGAGGCGGCAGAGGAATCAAGGGAATGCAGACACTGGATGATGACTATATTGAAGAACTGATGATGACAACAACACATCATTATGTCATGTTCTTTACCAATACTGGTCGTGTATACAGACTGAAAGCGTACGAGATTCCGGAAGCAGGCAGAACAGCTCGTGGAACCGCGATCATCAACCTTCTGCAGCTGATGCCGGGAGAACGTATCACAGCAGTCATTCCGATCAGTAAGTTTGAAGAAGGTCAGTATCTGATGATGGCTACCCGTAAGGGTCTTGTTAAGAAGACTCCGATCCAGGATTATGCAAATGTCCGTAAGATTGGTCTGGCAGCTATTTCTCTGAGAGATGACGATGAACTGATCGAAGTTAAGGCAACGGATGACAAGAAAGATATCATCCTTGTAACGAAATACGGTCAGTGTATTCGCTTCAAAGAATCCGACGTCAGAAGTACCGGACGAGTATCGATGGGAGTTCGTGGTATTAATCTGCTTGATGGCGATGAAGTTGTTGCAATGCAGCTGAATACACAGGGATATTATCTGCTCGTTGTATCTGAAAACGGTATGGGTAAACGTACTTCTATCAGTGAATTTACCTGCCAGAACAGAGGCGGTAAAGGTGTGAAGTGCTACAAGATTACTGAGAAGACCGGTAATGTTATCGGAGCAAAAGCTGTCAATGAAGAAAATGAGATCATGATGATCACCACAGAAGGAATCATTATCCGTCTGCAGTGCTCTGATATCTCTATCCTTGGAAGAATTACATCAGGAGTCAAACTGATCAATCTTTCTGATGGAGTAACGGTTGCAAGCTTTGCGAAAGTCCGTGAAAAAGAAGAAGATAAAAATTCTGAAAAGACAGAGGAAAGCTCTGAAAATGTCTCCACAGAAGAGACCAGTAACGAAAATACAGACAGCACAGAGGAATAAGAATCATGGATAAGGAAAATGCGGCAACAAATGTCAGACGCAGATCCGGTTCAAGTGCATCCGGACGTTCAAAATCCGCATCAGCAAGAAGAAAAACGCAGACCAGACGTAAAACTTCAGGAACCCGGCGTAAAACTTCCAGAGGTTCTGATATAGCTGCAGTGATTGCCAGATTACCGAAACCGGTTCTGGCAGGCGCTGTTGCGCTGATCGTTTTGATCATTATCATTGTATTTGCTGCAAAGGGATGCGGAGTCAGCCATAAGACTCCGGAAAGAGTAGTCAGAACTTTGATCGAATCATACACAGGTGGAAATGAGAGCAAAGTCAAAAAATGCTATGGTGTATCCAAAGCAGATGATACTCTGCAGCAGGAGATGGATGCGACTGTGAAATATTTCAGTGCATTTGAGGCTGAAAAAACAGAAATCACACAGTGTGATAAAATCTATCAGGATGGTAATTATACATATATGTATATTACCTATGATCTGGTCCTGAAGAATGGACAGAGCTACCCTTGCATCAGTACTTATATGGTACAGAAGAAAGATAACGGCAAGTATTATGTAATGACACCGTCAGAGATTACGGATGATCTGAGCAAGCAGGCAGCGACGAAGTATGCTGATTTTATGAATACACAGGCATATAAGGATTATACGACTGCTTATGACAAGTTTATCAAGAAGAATCCTGGATATGAGGAAAAAATAGCTGCAAAATTAAAATAGCTAAGCGAACAGCAATATAGAATCCTTGAAGGGATGGTGGCAGCGGAATGAAAAGAATCATTATGATGGTGCTGAGGAATCTCTTGTTTGTACCATGGGGATGGTTTATGCTGAACAAATATGCTGCGAACGTTGATAATTATACAGAAGGGGAGCGTTATGCCCTTTTGAAAAAAATTGATCGACGGGCGAATAAAGGCGGCAATATTACTGTTCGGGCATATGGTGTAGAAAATATACCGAACGAAAATGGATTTATGTTTTATCCAAATCATCAGGGACTGTATGATGTCCTTGCAATTGTGGATGCCTGCCCGACACCTTTTTCCGTAGTGGCTAAGAAGGAAGTGGGAAGTGTTCCGTTTCTGAGACAGGTTTTTACCTGTATGAAAGCATACATCATGGACAGAGAGGATATTCGCCAGTCTATGCAGGTTATCCTTAACGTTACCAAAGAAGTGAAAGAGGGACGAAACTATCTGATCTTTGCAGAAGGAACGCGAAGCAAGAATGGAAATCATCCACTGGAATTTAAAGGCGGCAGTTTCAAAGCTGCAACAAAAGCAAGATGTCCGATTGTGCCGGTTGCATTGATTGATACGTATAAGGCTTTTGACACTGGTTCCATAGAACCACTGACAGTGCAGGTGCATTTCCTGAAGCCAATGTATTATGACGAGTATAAAGATATGAAGACTACGGAGATTGCTGCAGAAGTGAAACGACGAGTGGAAGAGACCATCAAAGAATACGGTGGATGGAATTAACTGAATATCTGGAATGCCTGAAAGACATTTGAAATATGAATAAGAACAGCCGGGAGTAAAATCCTGGCTGTTTTTTGCTGGAATAAATTTCGAAAAAAATACTTTTGCAGGTCATATCGTGAACGGGTACTTTTTGTACGTAAACTGTGTTTGACTTTATATAGAAGTAACACATATAGTTTAAGGTAGAAATTATATGCCAAAACCATCTGCTCAGTGCAAATGGAATTGAATAAAATAGAAAAAACTGGAGGAAGCGGGAATGAGCAAAAGTTATTGGATCTGGTATCCGGGAGATTTTGAGTTATATCATGGAATGAAGCAGAATTTCAGTCGTGTGGAGCGAGGGTTTGGATGGCCGGCTTTCTGGAAGAGTGAAGGTTTCCGCAACCGTGTTGCTTTTCGCCGCACTTATCATCTGGAGGAAGAAACATCTTTCACTGTATATTCCAATGCGATCGGACATGTGCTGGCAGGGGATAAGAAATATCCATTTGGAAAAAAGATCACCTGCGGTCCGGGAGAAGTTACGGTTGCTGTCCATGCAGGATGTGTGGAAGCATTTCCGTGTATTTATATAGAAGGCGATGTGATCTGCTCTGATACAGGATGGATGGCAGAGGATTATGAAAAGGACCCACAGCCGGCAGGCAAGAGCAAATATTTCACCAGACCGGAACAGAATCCGACTGTCTGGGAATACAGTGAAAAGGTGTATGAGCCAGTCTGTGTCACAGAATATAATGGCGGAACACTTTATGAATTTGAAACAGAGCTGAATGCTGTTCTGGAAGCAGAGTTCAAAAATGGATATCGGCCGGTACTGATCTGCTGTGGCGAATCCAGAGAAGAAGCAATCGATACGGTAAACTGCTATTATAGCTGGCAGCCGGACAAAGAAACTGGAAAGTGTCCATGCTGTGCAGTACGTTTTGCGTATATTCCGGATTGTAAGCCGGGAGAAGTTATCCTCAGAGCAAATCATCAGTATGTGGATATCCCGGTAAAAGCAGCTTTTCATTGTGGAGAAGAACGTCTGAATCAGATCTGGTCGGTGGCAGAGCATACATTCCGTCTTTGTAGTGGAATCTTTTTTATTGATGGGGTGAAACGTGATAAATGGATCTGGTCGGGAGATGCATACCAGAGCTTCTTCGTAAACCGTTATCTGATGGCAGATGCAGAAATCGATCAGAGAACGATCCTCGCGCTTCGTGGCAATGATCCGATGACGAGACATATTAATACAATTGTAGATTACTCTCTGTTGTGGCTTCTGGGCGTGGACTATCACAATGAAGGATACGGCGACAGAGAATTTCTGGAACTGGTTTATCCGAAGATGGTTTCCCTTATGGAGTTTTGTAATGGCAGGCGAGAGGAACATGGCTTCCTGATCGGAAAAGAAAAAGATTGGGTATATATTGACTGGGCTGATATGGATAAAGATGGTCCGCTCTGTGCGGAACAGATGCTTTATGCAGCATGTTTCCGTGTGATGGCAGAGATCAGCAAGCAGCTTGGCAAAGATGGAAATGTTTACAGACAGGAATACGAAAAACTGACGGCTGCTATTGAAAAGTTCTTCTGGGATGAAGAAAAGGGTGCATATATCGATTCCTTCACTTCTGGTAAACGTAATGTGACAAGACATGCGAATATTTTTGCTGTTTTATTCTCGATTGCAGATAAGGATAAGCAGGAAAAAATTCTCACAAATGTACTTGAAAATGATGAGATTCCGGCGATCACAACACCATACTTTAACTTCTTTGAGTTGGATGTACTGTGCCAGATGGGAAAACTGACAAAAGTTCTGGACAAGATCCGTTCCTACTGGGGCGGCATGCTGGATCTTGGGGCAGTCACATTCTGGGAAGAGTATGATCCGTCCGTGCCGAAGGAAGAACAGTATGATATGTACGGGGATCATTTTGGCAAGAGTCTCTGCCATGCATGGGCGGCAAGTCCTATCTATTTTCTGGCAAAATACTTTGCCGGACTGGATCTTGTAAACAAGGATGGGGTTACTTATGTATTAAAGCCACAGATGCAGTATTTTACAGACCTGGACTGTACACTTCCTGTGGGAAGTGACGGGACGGTCCGGCTGGCCTGGGATGGAGAATGTCTGGAAGTGACTGCAGATGCAGAAGGTGGAGTTCTGGAACTCGGTGAAGAAAAAATTTCTCTGGTCAGAGGAGAAACAAGAAGGGTGAAGATTTGAAATGAAGAAGATAGATTTTAACAGAAACTGGACTTGCAGATGCCTGACCAGAGATGAAGAACCATATTCCGTAACACTTCCACATGATGCCATGCGGAGTGAACCGCGTACTGCAGAAAGCGTCAGTGAGGGAAACTCCGGCTGGTATCTGGGCGGCGATTATGAATATACGAAACATGTTTTTGTGCCGTCAGAGTACAGCGGCAAAAAAGTTCTCATTGAGTTTGAAAGTGTTTATCACAATGCGGAAGTTTATATTAATGGAAAGAAAGCTGCATACAGACCGTATGGTTACACAAATTTTTATGTAGATACGGAAGGCCTTCTGAAATACGAAGCGCAGAATGAAATCCGGGTGATCGCACGGAATTCTGACCAGCCAAACAGCCGCTGGTATTCCGGAACAGGAATCTACCGCCCGGTATATCTCTGGACAGGTGATCAGAAATACATTCCGGTCAATGGAATCAGGATCCATACAGTCAGCTATGCTCCGGCAGTGATCGAGGTAGAAATCAAAACTTCCTGCCTGGGCAGGGTGAAAGCAGAGGTCTTGGATAAAGAGAATTGTATTCTTACACAAGAGGTTGAAAATACCGGACACCCGTCGGTTTTCCGTATGGAAATTCCGAACGCAAAGCTCTGGGACTGTGATCATCCGAATCTTTATACTCTGCGTGCAACATTTGGAGAAGATGTTGTAGAGGAAACATTTGGAATCCGACTTCTTGAATGGAATCCGGAAAAAGGTCTTACGATCAACGGTAAGAGGGAAATCCTCAGAGGAGCCTGCGTACATCATGATAATGGTGTACTGGGAGCCTGCACTTATCCGGAAGCGGAAGAACGAAGAGTCCGTATCCTCAAAGAGAATGGCTATAATGCAATCCGTTCTTCTCATTATCCGTGTTCCAAAGACATGCTGGATGCCTGTGACCGTCAGGGAATGCTGATGATGGACGAATATGTAGATGTCTGGTATATTCATAAGACAAAATATGACTATGCAGGATATCTGAATGAATGGTGGCAGCAGGACCTTAAAGATATGGTGGAGAAAGATTACAATCATCCATGTGTGATCATGTATTCCACCGGAAATGAAGTTGCAGAAACTGCACAGAAAAAAGGAATCGAACTGACCGGCAGAATGACTTCTTATCTTCATAAGCTGGATCCATACAGACCGGTAACCTGCGGAATCAACATTTTCTTTAACTTCTTAAGCTCCATGGGAATGGGTGTCTACAGCGATGATAAAGCAGAAAAAAGTGCGGAGATTGCAGAGCAGGAGGCAAAAAAACAGGAAAAAGAAAAGAAAAAACCGGTAGGAAGTGAATTCTATAATACACTTGCCTGTCTGGTTGGCGACTATTTTATGAAAATTGGTGCGACACTTCCGCCATGTGACTGGAAAACAAAAGATGCTTTTGCAAATATGGATATCGCTGGTTACAACTACGGACTTTTCCGATACAAACATGACCTGAAAAAATATCCGAAACGTCTGATCCTCGGTACAGAGACTTTCTGCAAGGATGCATATAGCTTCTGGGAGATTGCAAAGAAGAATAAACGAATCCTGGGCGATTTTGTCTGGTCCGGATGGGAATATATCGGAGAGACCGGAGATGGTGCTGCTGAGTATGAAGATTACAGAGGCAGGATGCCACATACCAGAATGACTGGAAACAACGGAAGAATCGATCTTCTCGGAAAACCTCGTGCAGAGGCTGCTTATACAAGAGTTGCTTTTGAGAGGGAAACGGGTCCGTTTATTGCTGTGAAACCTGTTTATCAGAAGGAGAATCTGCAATTGACCGGATGGGCGCTGTCCAAAGCACTGGAAAGCTGGTCATGGCGGGGATGTGCCGGAGAAAAAGCAGAGGTTGAAGTTTTTGCAAGAGCAGCAGAGGTGGAACTTCTGGTCAATGGTAAAAAAGCTGCCCGTGGCAAAGTAAAGAAATGCCGTTCAAAATTCCACATTCCATATGAAGACGGTGAGATCACAGCAGTTTCTTATGATAAAAACGGACAGGAGATCAGTCGTCAGACTCTGATGACAGCAAATGAAGAAACAGTACTTCATATCAGACCGGAGCAGAAAACTGTGAAGGCTGGCAGATTGCTGTTTATTCCATTACAGTATGGAGATTCTGCCGGAAACTGGAAACCGATGGAGAAGCATCATCTGAAAGTTACAGTAGAGAATGCTACGCTCGAAGGGCTGGGAAGTGCCTGCTCCTATGTAGAAGGAAATTATGCACAGGATACGGTCGATACTTATTACGGTGAAGCGATGGCTGTAGTCCGTGCCGGAGAAGCCGGATCTGTAAAGATCACTGTTTCTGATGAAGAAAGAATATATACCTGTGAGATTCCGGTAATTGTAGCAAAATAAAACATATGGGCAATATAGACAAAAACAAACTTCACAATTTGTGCAAGATTTCTTAAAAAATTTTGTTTGTGAAAATTTAATAAAAAAACGCTTCCATTTACGGCTGAAAAAGTGCAGTCTGCGAAAAAAA
>UMJF01019859.1_pt1 | contig 21398 bp, 19 predicted proteins | sample 1966001 | NCBI WGS metagenome assembly UMJF01 (sample SAMEA4836145, study PRJEB28245) | human gut metagenome | biome: gut microbiome; material: fecal sample | place: Denmark | collected 2008 | reverse complement strand
GGCCGCCGCCACGGTCGGATACTGTTTTGCAAGACTTTTTAAATAGCGTAGATCCGTCTGTTCCATCCGTCACCATCCTGTTTTTATTCTGTGTACTGATTTATACTTCATTCATCATTGCGCCTGAATGACATCGCTCATATCATAAAATCCTGCCGGCTTTCCTGCAAGAAATTTTGCCGCCTGCACCGCTCCCTTGGCAAAAACTGCCTTGGAATATGCCGTGTGCTTAAATTCGATCACTTCGTCCTGTCCTGCAAAGATCACTTCATGCTCTCCCACGATATTTCCACCGCGCACTGCGGAAATTCCGATCTCATATTTTTCTCGCTTCTTTCTCTCCCGGCTTCTGTCATAAACATAGGCATATTTCTCATTCAGAGCCTCATTCATGGAGTCTGCCAGAGCGAGAGCCGTTCCGCTCGGTGCATCCAATTTCTGATTGTGGTGTTTCTCCACGATCTCCATATCGAAACCTGCCGGTGCGAGCGTTAAAGCCGCCTTTTTCAAAAGTTCCATCAGCATATTGATGCCGAGTGACATATTGGCTGATTTTAAAACTGCCACATGTCCGCTGACCTGTTTTACTTTTGCGAGTTGTTCCTCGGACAAACCGGTCGTGCACAATACAACCGGCACCTGTTTTTCCTCACAGTAGATGAGCAGATCATCCACTGCCTTTGCATTTGAGAAATCAATCACTGCATCTGCCTTCACGTCGCAGACGGAGATATTCGGAAATACCGGATAATCATTTTTGATCCCGTCATACAGATCTATGCCTGCCACGATCTCAATTTCCGGATCATCCTTGCACATCGCCGTGATCGTCTGTCCCATTTTTCCATTGCATCCATGCATAATTACTTTTGTCATACTTAAAAATCCACCTTTCGAATTTTATCTTTGGATATGATTTATCAATAAATCCAAAAAGACTGCCGCACCCGGATACGACAGTCTCTTCCTTTTAATCTAAAATGCCATATGCTTTCATTGCATCTGCCAAAACAGCTGCATTTGCATCGGTCATCTCCGTCAAAGGAGAACGAAGTGTTCCAACTTCTCTTCCCATGAGGTTTAAAGCTTTCTTCACCGGAATCGGGTTGACCTCTGAGAATAATGCACTGACAAGCGGCTGTGCCTCTCTCTGTATCTTCATTGCGGTCTGTAAGTCTCCGTTGAAGAAACTCTGGCACATGCCATGTACTTTGGCAGGTGCAACATTTGACCATACAGAGATCACTCCGATTGCGCCGATCGCCATAAGCGGAACTACGATTCCATCCTCGCCGGAATAAAGGTCGATCCTGCCATCGGTCAGATACATTAACTGTGATGCCTGTGCAACACTTCCTGTCGCCTCTTTGATTGCTACTACATTTTCAACTTCCTTAAAAATCTTTGCTGCTGTCTCCGGAAGAATATTGCATCCGGTTCTTCCAGGTACATTATACATGATGATCGGTAACTTTGTACACTCTGCAATTTCAGAATAATAACGTACCAGACCGCCCTGTGTACATTTATTATAATAAGGTGTCACTGCAAGGATTCCGTCCGCTCCTGCTTCCTCTGCTTCCTGTGTCAGATAAATAGCTTCTCTTGTGCAGTTCGAACCGGAACCAGCCACAACCGGTACACGGTGTTTTGCAAATTCTACTGCTGCTTTGATCACTTTACTGTGCTCTTCCATGGTCAGTGTGGAACTCTCTCCTGTCGTTCCTGCAATGATGATTGCATCTGTTCCCTGGTCGATCTGCCATTCGATCAGTTCCTGTAACTTTTCGTAATTGACTTCTTCGTTTTCTTTCATCGGTGTGACGATCGCTACACCTGCTCCTTTAAAAATAGACATTGCATTCTCCTCCTATCGTCATTATACGCACTGCATTTTTTTTTGTTAAAAATGTTGCTACAGTAAAGTAAAAAAAGACCGGCTGACGAGCCGGTCTCAAAATTCTAATATTATACGCATTCTGCATCTTTGCAAATCTGCCTAGAATCTGATAGCTCCCCATCTCAAATGATCTCCATTCAGATGACAGTCATAAAGTTCTTCACTTTATGCCCAAGTAATATGCCTTCAGGCTGCATACCCTTTCGGCGTACTTTCCTTTTGCTTCTTATCAACTGTTCCTGATACATCCAAAAAGCGACTCATAAAGCACGCGACCTCTACCAAGCAATATTTTCATTGCGTAAATCATAACACCATCTTATTTCCTTGTCAATGCACGATTCCTCATCCCCATAAATTCTACTCTTCATCTTCAATAAATTCCACTTTGCTCACAGAAACCTCATATGCCACGCGCTTTTCCGTCTCTGTCTCGCTCAGTTTCTTCACATACTCCCTGCTCTGGATACGTCCCCATACCTGAACATGCCCTCCGACTTCAAACCCGGATGCAAACCTTGCATTTCTTCCCCAGCAGATGCATGGAATATAATCTGATTTTCCATAAGAACGGTTCACCGCGATCAAAAGGTCTGCAATCTCTCTTCCAAGCGGTGTTTTCCGGTAAATCGGATCTTTACAGATGTAGCCATCCAGAAAAATCTGGTTCGTCTTCATATCCTCGTCGATCTCATCTAACAATTCCAGTTCCCTTACAAAAACGGATAAAACAAGACGGTTCTTTTTTTCCTCGTGCCGGTTAAATGACCGGAACTGTCCCATAACATATATGGTCTGACCAATATAGTCCTCATTCACGTCAATGAGCCGTTCTGAGATCATCAGTGGTATGTAATCCATAAAATTGCTCAGCCGGTTGACTGCGACATCTACCACATAAAAGCCCTCTCCATACACTTCGTGGCTGAATCTGAAATCAGAAACAATCTCTCCCACAATTGACACCTGGTTATTTTCAAAAATTTTATCTGCCATGAATTTTTTCTCCCTTCCTCTTATCACCGGAATCGACCGGTGATTTGCCTGACAACTATGGTTTTACCATTTCCTTCCAGAAAAAATTTCGTGTAACTTGTCGATAAGTTTTTTATATTGTTTTGAAAAAAAATATTGCTGCCTACTTGCGTTCTCATAAAATTGTGATAGAATATATGGGTTCGAGTTAATTTATAAGCTATATTAATAGGAAAAGACAGGATTTATTTCTAGATAATTTCTTTTCCGCACAGAAGAAAGAGAGATTTTTTATGAAACAGAAACGTGAAGACGTACGTAACATAGCAATCATCGCCCACGTTGACCATGGCAAAACAACACTGGTCGATGAACTTTTAAAACAGAGTGGTGTATTCCGTGAGAATCAGGAAGTTGCTGAACGTGTCATGGACTCCAACGATATTGAGAAGGAACGTGGTATCACAATCCTCTCCAAAAATACAGCAATCACTTACAAAGGAACAAAGATCAACATCATCGACACTCCTGGCCACGCCGATTTCGGTGGCGAGGTAGAGCGTGTCCTTAAAATGGTAAACGGTGTTATCCTTGTCGTTGACGCATTTGAAGGTGTTATGCCTCAGACCAAATTCGTTTTGATGAAAGCTCTGGATTTAAAACTCCCGGTTATCGTCTGTGTCAATAAAGTAGACCGCCCGGAAGCCCGTCCAAACGAAGTTGTGGACGAAGTATTAGAGTTATTTATGGATCTGGATGCCTCTGACGAGCAGTTAGACTGCCCATTCCTTTTTGCTTCCGCAAGAGACGGTTATGCCGTTCGTGAAATCCACGACCTTGTAAACAACAAAAAAGATATGACACCATTATTTGAAACCATTTTAGATTACATTCCTGCTCCGGAAGGTGATCCGGAAGCACCGACACAGGTACTGATCAGTACCATTGATTACAATGAATACGTTGGACGTATCGGTATCGGTAAGATCGACAATGGTTCCCTGAAAGTAAATCAGGAAGCGGTCGTAGTCAACCATCACGATCCTGACAAGAAGAAAAAAGTCCGCATCAGCAAATTATACGAATTTGACGGATTAAATAAGGTAGATGTCGAAGAAGCAAATATTGGTTCCATCGTTGCTATTTCCGGTATTGCTGATATTCACATTGGTGATACGATCTGTTCTGTGGAGAACCCGGTTGCGATCCCATTCCAGAAGATCTCCGAGCCGACTCTTTCCATGAACTTCATCGTAAATGACAGTCCATTAGCAGGTCAGGAAGGAAAGTTTATCACTTCCCGCCACTTAAGAGACCGTTTATTCCGCGAGTTAAATACAGACGTTTCCCTTCGTGTAGAGGAGACCGATTCCCCGGACAGCTACAAAGTATCGGGCCGCGGCGAATTACATTTATCTGTATTGATTGAAAATATGCGTCGTGAGGGATATGAGTTTGCCGTAAGTAAGGCTGAAGTATTATATCACACGGACGAAAACGGCAAGAAATTAGAGCCTATGGAACTTGCCTATGTCGATGTTCCGGATGAGTATACCGGTGCTGTTATCGACAAGTTAAGCCAGCGCAAAGGTGAAATGATCAATATGAAACCTCTGACCGGCGGATATACAAGACTTGAGTTCAATATCCCATCCCGCGGTCTGATCGGTTACAGAGGCGAATTTATGACCGATACCAGAGGTAATGGTATTATCAACACCATTTTCAATGGCTATGATACTTACCGCGGAGATATTGCTTACCGTCAGCTTGGTTCGCTGATCGCATTCGAATCCGGCGAATCTGTCACTTACGGTCTGTTCTCTGCACAGGATCGTGGTACTTTATTCATCGGACCTGGTGAAAAAGTATATGCAGGTATGGTCATCGGTTCCTGCTCCAGAAACGAGGATATCGAATTGAACGTTTGTAAGAAGAAACACCTTACCAATACACGTTCCTCTTCCGCTGACGAAGCATTGACTTTAGTTCCGCCTAAGATTTTAAGCTTAGAGCAGGCGCTTGACTTCATCGATGTTGATGAATTATTGGAGGTTACTCCGAAATCCCTTCGTATCCGTAAGAGAATTTTGGATCCGACTTTAAGAAAAAGAGCGAATTTTAAGAAATAAAAAACGGCTCTACGCCTTTTTTCCAGAAACTATAAAAACCTATGCAACATTCAACGACAAACAGGAGAATATGTATGAAAAAAATATGTACATTTTTCGGATTGCTGATATCCATGTGTCTACTGCTGAATGTCGGTTTTAGCTCTCTGTCCGTAAAGGGCGCAGCTGCCGGGAATACAGAACAGACTTCCGATTCAAACTTTACAAATTTAATCGTATTTGCCAGATTTGCAGATGAGAATGAATTTGTGAATGATATTTATCAAGGTGTCTCTGTGCGGGAGATCATAGACAATTCCTATAACACTGCCTATTATTCCGTGGGCGATTACTACCGGAATGCGTCCTCAGACAAATTGCGCATGAATAGTCTTTATCTGTTTGATAACGGCGGTTCCCTGCAGTTGAAACATGAACGCGGTTACTATGCCGGTTACAGTGCAGATAATCCAATCGGTTATAAAACAAGTGGTGAAAAAGCCTACCGTATGTACGAGCTGCGCACCGATTGGTCTGATGCCATAAACAAGGCGATCCAGAATGGAAACCCCATTACGAATTACAATGGCAGCCAGACATACAGTTATGAGGATCTTGACAAAAACCGGGATGGAAAGATCGATTCCATTACAGTTATCTATAAAAACACGACACAAAATATTGTGATAAACCGCTCTGATCCGCTTTGGAACTATAAGGATTATGCAGACTATGTGGAGATCAATCTTGGCGATGGCAGGATGCTTCAAAGCCAATATTATGTACAGGTCATAAATAACTACTCAACTCTGTATATGGCAAACAATGATCAAAAACCGATCGTTTCATTGAAGTCTCCGATCCATGAAATGGGGCATATATTTGGTCTGCTGGATTTATACAATTCGTCAAATCAAACGCCGGTTTATTTCATGTCTGCCATGGCAAATGCCATCTCACCTGTTCCACAGGGACTTTCGATCAAAGAAAAAGAGGCTCTGGGATGGACAGACCATAGTACTCTAAAGACGATCACAGAACCGGGTAAATACAAAGTAAAGCTCAGCGGCACAGCCACCGGTACTGACGACTGTATCGGATATAAAGCAGGCATTCCGGAACTGAACAGGACACTGTATCTGGAATACAGAAACTTCTCAACAGATGGCAGCAAATATGATAAGTCAGAGAAGCAGCTGACCAATTCAGAAACATCAAACATAAAATCCGGTTTAGTCTGTTATCTTGCACAACCTGACATCCGCTTTCCAAGCAATCTAAATGGAAAACCGGGAAATTGGGCACTGGAAGTTATGGGCGGTACACAATCCACTAAATCTGATGCAGCCCTTGGCTTAAATGATTCGCTTCAGGTTACAGACAAACTCAAAGTGACTGTCACTGCTATAGAAGGGGACGTCCTTACCTTTCAAATCGAAGGGGAAATGGAACAACATGTCCATTCCGGTGGACAGGCGACCTGTACGAAAAAAGCCGTCTGTGAAGAATGTAGGGAGGAATACGGAGAAATAGATCCAACATGCCATTTGAATCTCCAGCGACGGGGCTTTAAAGAGCCAACACAGGAGGAAACCGGATATACCGGTGATCTGGTATGTACAGATTGTAACGCCATAGTAGAAGCTGGTGAGATCATTGATAAATTACCAGTCACTCCACCTGATGGAAAACCGGAACCAGAAATACCGCCTGTGTCTCCTGGTAATCCACCGGTCATGCTGGAAGGTGACAAAGCAGAAGTGAGCAAAAATCCAGACAATCACTCCGGTGCAGTATTTCGTTCCAGTGCACCGCTCGCTAACTTAATCGAAGTTAAGGTAGATGAAAATGTATTAGTGAAAGATAAAGACTATACCGCCCACTCCGGAAGTACTATCATAACTTTACTTCCATCCTTCCTTGCCGGTCTTTCCGAAGGAGCTCACAACATTGCCATTGTATCAACAACCGGAACGGCAACGGCTGGTTTTTCTGTAATTTCAGATCCTGCCCCGGCGCCACCAGCTCCGGTACCACCGGCATCCGCACCTGTGCCACCGGCATCAGGTAATACAAACGCTGCTGGTTCATCTACAGATACTGTGGCAGATCCGGTTTCCGAAACTGCTTCTACAGCCGGATCTGCCAATGTATCCGGCAACAGTTCTTTACCTGATACCGCTCAGATGAAGAAAGACTCCTCCGGCACAGACATAAAATCACCGCAATGTGGAGAGAAAAACTGTTTCACTCTCTTATTGGAAGATTTCATAGAAATATTAAAAAAAGTATTAATATTCTTAGGTTTTTCATCTAAGATCTGAAAAAACACACAGGACAGCTCCTATGTTAAGCTGTCCTGTGTGTTTTTTTTCAAAAATAATTGATATATTTTCTGCACGTCATAATCCGATGCGTTCTGCCGAAGTATATCATAAATCTGCTCAATGACTGACGGATTTTCTTCCAGCATATCTGCTGTTTCAGACACAGAACATCCTTTTTTGTACTTTTTCATGATCTGCTCGATCATTTTAGATGCTGCGCCTTCTGCTCTTCCTTCTGCTTCGCCCTGTGCCCTCGCTTCCGCTTCGCATTTATGAAATTGGTCTGCGAAAATTTCTTTTATTACATCACTCATGTTTCCTTCTTCCTCCACTTCTTTCCAGTTTGCGCGCATGACGGTATCTGCCAGTGCCTGGAACAATTTTGAATCCCTGTTTTTCTCATATTGTTCCATAAATAATTTAATTTCTCCACCAGACTTTAAATTGTTGCGAAGTTTATTCAGCCAGTAATTATTTTCGATTGACAATTCCGGTACGATAATAAACTGTATTGGAATTGCATCTCCATAGAGATAATAGATACCATTTTCGATATTTTTCACATTTATATTTCTCTCATTCTGAAGATTTCGTAACATTTGCCGCGGATAATGATAACACACAAACGTAATCGTCAGTTCTTCTGCTGGAATCTGGTTCACTTTCTCGACTTCCGTTTTGTAAATACAGGTATAACCATAGACTTTATAAAAATCATCAATGTTCAAATGATCTTCCGGTGACTTATACTCGATAATGTTATGCTGCCGGAAAATCCTTCCAATATTTTTCCTGATTTTTACCTTCTTCTCGTTTTTGACCAACACATCGATCTGCATTGGTTTCTTCGAAAGCAAATGTTCCGGCTCAAAAGTCAGATACTTTGCCTCTTCTCCCAGTTCAATCTGCAATGCCGCATCAAATGCAGGATGCCATTGGATTTTTTCTCCTTCTGTGTTCAATCATGTTCCCCCTTTATCATAATAGAATCTGCTTTGTTTTTCAACGCATAAGAAGCATTTTCTATGTTAAAAAAATAACAAAAAAATGTGGATCTATATGCATTGCTTTTCTTCATCAAAATGGAATCTCGTGCCGAACCGGCTGTGAACGTTGAGATTATATCCTGCCACCTCAAATTGGTTTTGGATTTGCAGACAAGAAAAAAATAAGATGCTTTATCTGTCTGCGACTTTGATGTGATTCCAAGTATAAGGGATTGCGTGGAAGTTGTCAATGATAATTATGAACACTTCTTTCTTATCCAATATTATTCTAATAATTAAGAAGAAAATTTATTGATTTTTGTAAACTCTTTTTTAATTTTTTACAATCCAGTTACCATTCTTATAAACATTGCTACTTCCTTATCCAGCCACTCCCCATAACCCGGTAATTCCCAGACTGTCCACTTTGTGCGATCTTCGCCAGACTGTATTGCCAGATATCCATTATCTCCGTGTTTATAGATCAGATAGTCTCCATGTCCTGTCTCTGATGTTTCTTTTGCGGGCATCACCTGCTCCTGTACAACCCTTACCCATGTATCAAATCCTTCGGTATTAATGATTTCTTTATCCTGATTCAGATACTGACTGCTTTCTACAATGTATTCATTCTGTGACTGTACTTGTTCAATACCCACTGTGTCAATCCCGGCTCCGCCTCGTGGTGCAATCCAGGCAAGCGCCTCTATATTTTCAACCATTCCAGTATTTTCCATTGCATCTGCATCAAAAATCTGAACTTCATTCTCCCAATTTATAATCAAACGACTAGCAGATGTTCTTTCTTCCTGTCTCGTCTGTGGATTGGTGCAGTCCACCAATGTCACAATACATACTATTATTACAATCAAGATTATGAAATATCTTCTAATACCTTTTTTCATATTCACCTCATTTATAATATTGAAATTATTTTTTTAGTTTTATTTATTATAAAATAAATATATATTTTTTTCAATACTGTTTAATCTCAAATACGTCCGCCAGCCACCAGCTCCACTGTTAAAAAATAATACTGCCTTCTCAGAATACTGATTTTATCTGTCATGGCTGCAATTCAAACGTAAAAACTGCTCTTTTATCTGTTGGCTGAAGCTCTACTTTATCTTCTCCTTCTACTTGTAAAGTCATTCCGTCCACGTTCATTCCGATTTCTTCATAAGTCAGCGCTGCAGCTCCAACATTAATTTTTACTCCTTTTTTTGTGCCGTCTTTATAATTTGCAGTACAGGTAATAACCACTCCATCTACAAGTTTTTGATATACGGCTGCCACTTCCTCCTGTGTTTTTTTCTTTTGTTCTACAATACTGTCAAAATCTGAAAACGAAATTTCATCATTACAAAAGGTTACCCACACTCCTTCTTTCTGCTGATTTTCATAGGAAACTGTGTATTCAACAAAATCGTTTACTTCCTGCTGCATGGCAATTTCTCCATTATCATCAAAAATTGGATTGAGATACCCATTGCTATTTTCATCCAATGGCTTTCCACTCTCGACAGCACTCTGAAAATCATCGGTAATATTTTCACTTATTTCAAAATATCCTTTGTTGATACTGTAAGTTACACTTTCTATATTCTCACCTTCGCAGTAAAGTGGCATATCAATTTTATAACTTGCTGTATTCATATCGCTGTCCCCATTAATCGCATAACCAAACCTGTCATTTTGTGCGATTGCTACAGGCTTCTGTGCCGTCACTTCTGCCTGTGCCGCCATTACTTTCATGGTAAACATATTCTCTTTTTCTGTTGTCGTATGTTCAGCCACTGTTGTTTCTTTTTCTTCCTGCGGTCTGTTGAGATAGTTGTTTGTTGTGGATGCAACAATGATAATCGATGCACAGGCAGCCATTGCTGCAAACAATTTTGTTACTTTTAAATTTTTCTTACTCATATTAGTTTCCCTTTCCGATTGAATCTGTGAAAAGGCGACATCTGCTTTTTTCTGAACGATTTCTGGCACTTGAATATCACTATTTAAAATTTCACTCACTTTTTTTGACATGAATCTCACCTCATTTTTCCTTATAATAAACTTCCAGCTTTTCCCGTCCACGTTGTAAACGTGTTTTCACAGTACTTTCAGGAATTTTTAAAATGTCAGAAATTTCTCTGATACGATAGCCCTCGCTGTAAAAAAGAATCATAATAATCCGGTATTTTTCATCTAACGGTGCGAGTGCCTCTTTTAATTCCAGATTATATTCATCGCAGGCTGCTGGTTCGTCGTACTCATCCAAACAAATGATATTCTGATTTTTCTTTCTGATATCATAGCATTTGTTGATGAGGATTCTTGTCATCCATGTTTTAAAATACTGTATCTTCACTAATTGATTCATTTTTTCCCAGCATATCAGAATCGTATCTCCGATTGCATCGGCAGCATCTTCATCATTCATCAAAATTGCATACGCAACCTTATACATATCCGTCATATAAAGCTGCATTAATTCTGTGAAAGCTTCCGACTCATGCCTTTTCGCTCTTTTCACAAGATCATCTGTTTGTTTTTTCATAATGCTTTTCTCCACGCGCGCAGTGAATGTAAGACAGTCGCTTTTCTTCTTTTTTTATCTTACATATATTAGACAACAAAATGTGTATAAAAGTCTCATAAAGGGACTTTAAAATAAGTCCATAGATAAAAAAGCACCAGTTCCGGCAAATGTCGGTTCTGGCGTTTCTTTACAGATCTTTTTTAGATGGACAAATACTTTTCAGAATTGAGTTGCATTTTTTCTAAAAGTGATTGATATATTTTTTGCACATCATAATAGAATCTGCCTTGTTTTTCAACGCATGAAAATTATTGATATGTAAATATTCTTTACCCCCCCCAGAGGACATGATTAATTAACCATGTCCTCCATCTGAAACAAATCCACCCATTCCACATCAATTCGTTTATTCAAATCAATATACTGTTCCATCATTTTCTGATAGGCAGCATCATCTACATATGTTTCTTTGCCATCAACGCTCATAATATACCCTTTTCCATTTCCATCTAGATCCTGTTCTGTTGGGAAGTAATCATCAATTCCCACGTCCTCTATCCCATTAATCCAAAACATTTTTTCAAAAGTATCTAATGCCGGATTGTATTGATATATCGTGAAAGCAGGCTGATCATAATTTGGCATTGTCCAATATTCTTCCACATATCCATTATTATAAAAATTAATTCTGGAAGAAAAACCATTCTCTACCTCAAATTTTCTTTGTTCTTCGTTATATCTGTAAATCAAAACACCATACGGCTCACTCAACTCTTTTCTCAATCCGATCAACATTTCTTTTTTTCCATCAACGTCAACATCACATACTGCAATGCCAAATCCGCCTAATTTTTCCTTTGTTTCCAAATAATTCTCCGGTTCATCATAATACCAGAAGCAGTATCTCCCATCCGGTAGAAATCCCGTTGTATCCAGTGTTTTGATTGCATTATAATATGCCTCATTGATCTTATCATCCTCCGAAAAACGAGGTACTTTGCGTTTCAGTTTCTCCATATCATAATTTTTGTCTATCTCTTCCAATAACTCTTTATTGCTTCCTAATTCACACCAATCTATTTTCATCTCCGGCATCCAGAAAATCTGTTTTTTCCATGCAAGATATTCTTGTTCATCTAAATATTTAACGGATTCTCCCTGACTGATGATATACACTTTTCCATCCCCGTCCTTATCATATTCCTCTGGAAAATTATCTGGATTTTCCGGGGCTTTTGGAATCTCCTCTACACTGGCTGTAAGCACAAACTCGTTTTTATTTTCATCATACTGAAATACACTATACGGCCAAAAATCATCCTGATATATAAAACCTGAGTAAAGCGGCTTTGCCTTAATCACTCCGTTCTGATAATAATTACATCCCGCTGAATATTCAAATTCAAGTTCAAAAGCATTTTTTTCTTCTGAATACCGATAGACATATTCTGCAGAATCTCTCACACAAGTTCCTTCAATAAAAAATAGTAATTCTGCCGTACCATCGCCATCCACATCTGCCACCGCAACTCTTTCCGGACTATAATGCTGTGCCCTCTGTTCCTGAAACCGTTCCACATCTGTTCTGCCGTCCTGCTCTATAAAAAAGCAGTATCTCCCATCCGGCAGAAATCCCGTTGTATCCAGTGTTTTGATTGCATTATAATATGCCTCATTGATCTTATCATCCTCCGAAAAACGAGGAACTTTGCGTTTCAGTTTCTCCATATCGTAGTTTTTGTCTATCTCTTCCAATAACGCTTCATTTTTTCTTGCAAGAACAGCCTCTTCGCTCTGGCTCTCCTTTCTCTCGATGTATTCTCTTTGTTTCCTGTTCAACATTTCTTCATTCCAGTCCAGCGGAAGAAACTCTGATGAGCAGACTGTGTCAAGTTCCGACACTTCATAATATTGCGGCAATACCACACTTTTGTCGCCGACACCCATTCCACATGCATAGAATGTGCCGTCTGTTTTTTCAATGATCGTATTATCCACATAATCATTACCGAATTCTTCCATATCGGTAATATCATCCTCTTTGGCTGAATAATTCAAAAGTCCTGTCCACACGCGCTGCACGTCTTCTGCCACCTGCACCGGTGTTTCAATCATCGTGGCTTTATCCGTTCCGCAGTTTCCACTGAAGTTGTATCCCCACGTCCAGAGTGTTCCATCTTCCTTCAATGCGGCGTGGTTAAACCATCCGCCTGTGATCATCTTCACATCTGTCAGAATCTGCTGTGGCATTGTGATACAATATCCCGTACTCTGATAATTCCAGATCATTCCCCATGTCCAAACTGTACCATCCTTTTTCAATGCAACTACATCATCACGTCCGCACCTCGCATAACTGACATCTTCCAGCAAAAGTGCCGGACTGGTGACATACCGTTTTGTCGGATATGCCAAATCTTCCACTGGCATTTCTGTATGCTGCAATAACATATAGGTAGAATCATTTCCAAGACCATAAAGTTTCCCTTCCTCCGTCAGATAAACAACAAAATCTTTCTGGGAATAGTCCACATGCACAACGTGTTCCGCAATTTTACTTTTTTCCTCATGAAATTCCTCGTCCGCATACCCAAGTCCAATCTGCGCATACTCATTATGCCCACTTCCCCAGAGCACACCATCCTCATCGATCGTGTACAGATTGAACTGGTCGCCACAGGATTTCATATAATAATCTTCGATTGTCTGTGCATCCAGCCGCATATCGTAAAGATCGCCCGCGTCGAAAGAATATCCTGTCTCTTCTTCTGTCTGCGTGTCACTTTCCGTCTGCGAAACAGTTTCGATGGAATTATTTTGAGTTTCATTTTCCTCCATAAACACCATTCCTACAAAAATAATGACCGCCAATGCGATCGTTCCGCCTGTGATGCCGCACTTGATACGATTCTCTTTATTTTCAAAATATTCTTTGATTTTACTGTTCATACTGCTTTCCCCCTATCTACTAATCTTCCACTTAACCAAATATTCCTATATGCTAAAGATAATGTGTATGATGCTTAAATCTGTAAACTATATTTTCAGTTTACAGTATTTTATTTTTTTATGCAAGAAAGTATTAACTATATTTTTAGTTTTTTATTCTTTCAAAACTATATACGACCAAAGCTAAATGTGATAAGATAACATCTGTATTTTAACAACTTTATGAAAAAGAATTTCTATAAAGCACAGCAACCTATACGTTAAATTAAGGGAGAAATTAACCATGAGAAAAAAATTTTTAGTTTGCATCTTATTACCATGCTGCATATTGATTGCTGCCTGCGGTCATACGGCTGATACGAAAAACGATCTTTTATCAGAAAATATAACATCTGACACCGAGACAGATACCCAGACATCTGACTATGAAAAATACAACAACTATGGATCAACAGAAGAACAAATGGATGAAGCGATAACAGAAACCAGTGAAACTGCCTCCTCTTCAGAAGAAAACGATTTACCGGAACAATCTTTGCAGAAATACAGCGATGACTGGGACGAAAGCCAGATTTTGGAAGAACTCCAAAAACGGAACACCTATCACGACTACTGCTCCTTTTACCCGGAGTATGTCCGATACATGGAAAATGTAATGGAAGTCCGGGATATTTCCATGAATATTTACCCGATTTATGCTACAGATACAAGATATTATCAGGCTTCCGACTTTAGCAATGTCCCTCCGTTAATCATTCATCTGGCAAAAAATGAAATCTATGCCAGACACGGATACATTTTTAAAAATCAGGACTTAAATGCTTATTTTTTGAGCCAGCTCTGGTATTTACCGGAATTCGACTCGGAAACTTTTGATTCCTCTGTTTTCAATGAATATGAAAACGCGAATCTTCAATTATTGGTACAGCTTGATACTTACAAATAAAAAATTCCCTTTCTGTTTTCTATTCCTCAAACTATATGCTTCTTAATAAGTGATTTGCAAATCAAATATCACACATAAAGGAGAAAAATTATGGTAGTAAAAAAAGGAGAAACAGGAACCTATGTAAAATGGTTACAGCAGGGATTGCACATCACAATGATAATTGGCTGTTCTTCTTTATTTAATTTTATAGTTACAAATATTATCTATTACCGTTTCTTATCTGTGGCATCTTCTCCCGAATCAGCGCAAGAAATATTTCTCTTTCCTCATGTGTCATATGCTCTTTATCAATGAAGATAAACCCTAAATGATCCGCCTGTTCCTGCGCTTTGCTTATGGACATATATAGTTTTGTCCTTAAAAGATAAACCTCTTTCAAATCATAAAATTTTTGAAATGACTCATATGAAATCTTCTTTTCCTGCTTGAAATCTCTTTGATATAACAAATATTCATTCATAAAGATGCAGCTTCCATGGATTTCTCTGATTCCATATTGATCTTGAAACCGTTCTATCGTCATTTTGCAGACTTTCTTTTTTTCTGCATACCAGAAAATGAGCAGAAAAACTCCACCTCCAAGCATAAATATTGCCTGTCCTTTTTGACCATATCTCTCAAAAATTACGGTCAAAATCCCTACGCCAAACACTATTGCCCCATACACTGCCTTATACCATGGAAATATTTTTGAAAAATACTTATCAAATATATTGTAATTAAAAATTATTTTAAACTGATGATTGTTTTCACTCTTTTCCATATTCCTCGTTTGCATTCATTTTCTCCTAAATCTTTGTTTTATAAACCCAAAATTTAATTTTTCATTTTATATTTTATACTATACGAATTGCTTCTTTTTTTAATTCCATTTTCAACACATCCTGACCGTTATTTTGGTAACTTCACCTGTGACATTTTTTCCCGGACAACTTCAATCAGTACCTCTTCAGACTATTTCTGTAAATTCAGAATATTTTTTTATTTTCTAACGTCCATATATACTTTGCTGCAACTCCCACGGTATTTTTAACTGTGGCATTTTTGTTCTGAAAAGTTCTGCAAGTTTTTCTCTGTCTGCTGGCGAAATTTTGCTTTTTTCTACACAAAAGAGTAATCCGCCTCTGGTTTTAAAAATATAATAATGCTGGCTGGAATAATATTTTTTGATTCTTTTGTATGCAATCTTACAAACAATATTATTCAAATCTCCTGATACCGCAATTTCATCTTCGAGAAATGCCACTTTTTGGAGGTATTCACTACTGCCGTCTTTCTTTTTGGGACAGATCATATTAAGTTGTCTTTGATAATAAATGATTAAAAATATCACCGTTGCTATCAAGGAACCTGCCAACAGTAAGATCATCGCAATATCTTTTATCAGCAAAAAAAGAAACAGACATATCGCCAGAAAACAGAAAATGATTTTTATAATTGTTATACCAACGTTCTTCCCGGTCTTTTTATATATTTCCTTTGCGCTTTTTCGATTAATTGTGCATTCAAACTCCATTTTATTCCTCACTCCTTTTTCCAACCTGAAACTATGCTAATCCTCTGGCTCGCAACCACGGCATTTTTTTGTGAATGATCCGAAGCAGTTCATCCTGCTGTGCAATTGACATTTGCAATTTGTCAAGAATAATGATATGTTGATCCTTTGTCTGAAAAATAAGAAGATACTTTTTCTTTCGTAATTTTTTGATCTCGCCATAAGGAATTTCAAAATTTGTATCATTGATTACGTTTGTCACTCTGATCACTTCTTTTTCAAAAGATACCACCTGACGAAACTGCTTTACATCATATTGTTTCAAAATGCAGACTGCTTCTCTCCTCTGGTCAACGAAATACACCACAATCTCCACGATTGCCCAAATGCTCAATCCTATGAGAAAGAATGAAGAACTCTTATTTGACTCTATAGATGCCATATCTAACATCTGTTTAACCAAAATCAATAATAAGAGCACGCATATTTTCGTCAAACGGTTGGCAGCATACAATCTGTACATTAATTTTTTATTTATCAGCGTTTCACATACCATACAAGTCTCCTTGAGAATGAAGATTATAAAAAGCAAATCTCTGTTTTATCGTTTTTGCAGTCTGATTCTTCAACTGTGGCATTTTCTGTTGCACCAGAAGTTCTAATTTCTCCATTTCTTCATTCGTTAATGATTTTTTATCGACAAAAATGGGAATCACTTCGTCTGTAATTATCAGGAAAAAATAATAGTGTTTCAATTTGTAATAGTTACTGATTGATTCATACCCCACAATCCTGCTTTCTACATAAAAATCGTTAATTTCTACACTATCAGGCAGAAAATTTACTTTACCAGATTCATTTTCCATCTTATACTTTTTGCATAAACGCATTGCCGCAATCCTGCAGTTATGAACAATCAACCATGTCGGCGCAATAAATGCTACCACAGCCACACACATATTTTGTATCATTAGTTCAGTGGATTTCATTCGAAGCATACATGTAAAAAGAAGCAGTATGGCAACGACAAAAACTCTGTATAATGCCATGTAGCGAAAATCCCTTACTCTATAAAATAATTCCACAAATGCTCTGGTTCGATATATGTTTTTCAATTGTTTTTCCTTTCTTTCTCATGAACTTTTACCTGTGGCATTTTCTCATGAATCAGGGAAATCAAACTATGCATATCTGCTTCTGTTAAAACTGTTTTATCAATGATGATTGTTTCCTGCGTCAGTCCCTTCTCGATTTTTCTTTTATCCCCGAAGACACAATAATGTTTCAGTATATAAAAATCTTTAAACCTACTATATTCCATAGAATACTCAGACTCCGTATTTCCATATGGGATTACTTTTAATGCAGACTCATCAAATACAATCTCTCCCCAAAGTTCATTTGTATGAGTTAAGTCTTCTATTTTTTCCATCATCATTTTGGTGTCATGTCTCATAATGAATTGATTTTCAATAATAATCGCAAATATAAACAAGAAAAATGCTGCTGAAAAAACTATTTGGTGAAAACAATAAAAAACAATTGACATTGCTAAGGATGTACCGATAAAACTATATAAAATTTTTCGAATCATCGGATTTATTGCCATATAACATTCACGTACCGACTTATAATTTATAATTATTTTAAATTTCATTTTTTCTGCACTCCTTCTGTTTGCTGATCTATCTTACTTTGGTAACTTCACCTATGACATTTTTTCCTTACACCATAAAACGCTATCTGTGAAACACACAGGCAAAATAACTTTCATATACTACTTTATCATTTACAATCGTTCTATATCTCATCTTGTTTTCCTCATGTGTCATATGCTCTTTATCAAAAAGAATAAACCTCTTTCACCCTAAAACTATTCTTCCAGTTCCTCAATAGCATTCCGAAGTTCCTCAATCTCGTCTTTGGAAGCCGGTTCATCCTTATAAAAAGCGGTGATAAACTGCTTCAGCGAACCATTATTCCAGAATGCGACAAACTCCCTCGCCTGCTCACTCTTGTAGTCCTCTTCCGTGATGAGTATTTCATAGGTGATCGTTCTTCCGGCTCGTTTCATCTGGATATAATTTTTCAGGCAGAGTTTTGCCAGATAAGTCGATACCGTCTGTGGCTTCCATTCCTTTCCGTATCCCTCATTTGCATTCTTTACGATTTCTGCCAGTGACATCTCATGGTCTGCGTCCCAGATACACTTCATCACAATTGTCTCTGCTGCGGTCAGTTGTTTTGCATTCATTTTCTTTTCCTCCCAAATCTTTTTTATAAACTAAAATTTTAATTTTCATATTTTATACTATATGAATTGCTTCTATATTGCAATGTTTTTTTCTACGAAAAGATAAAAAGGACTGCCACACATTTCTGTGCGCAATCCTTTCTGAATGATAAATTATCAAAATGGCCTATATTATTTTACTGCGTCAAACGCTTCCTGCAGATCATAGAGGATATCGTCGATATTTTCTGTACCGATGGAAAGACGGATGGTGTTTGGCTTGATTCCCTGCTCTGCCTGTTCCGCCTCATTTAATTCCGCATGTGTGGTAGATGCCGGATGGATGACAAGGGATTTTACATCTGCTACATTGGCAAGTAAGGAGAATAACTGTAAATGATCGATAAACTCCTGCGCTTTTTTGTCATCGCCTTTGATTTCAAATGTGAAAATGGAACCGCCGCCGTTCGGGAAATATTTTTTGTATAATCTCTGTTGCTCCGGATCTTCGGAAACGGATGGATGATTTACTTTTTCAACCAGTGGCTGTTTCTCTAAAAACTCCACAACCTTTAATGCATTTTCCACATGACGCTCGACTCTTAAGGATAATGTCTCTAAGCCCTGTAAAAAGATAAATGCATGGATTGGAGAAAGTGTTGCCCCGGTATCCCTTAATAAAATAGCACGGATTCTTGTCACAAATGCTGCCGAACCTGCTGCCGCTGCGAAGCTGACACCATGATAGCTTGGGTTTGGTTCCGTGAGCTGTGGGAATTTTCCGGATGCAGCCCAGTCAAATTTTCCACCGTCAATGATGACACCACCGATTGTGGTTCCATGTCCGCCGATGAATTTGGTTGCGGAATGAACTACGATATCTGCGCCGTACTCGATTGGACGGATCAGATATGGTGTGCCGAACGTATTGTCGATGACAAGTGGAATTTTATGTTTGTGTGCGATCTCTGCGAGTGCTTCGATATCCACTACTTCAGAGTTTGGATTGCCGAGTGTCTCAATGTAAACTGCTTTTGTGTTGTCCTTGATAGCGCCTTCTACTTCCTCTAAGTTAAAAGGATCAACAAAAGTGGTCGTAACGCCAAAATCTACTAATGTATGTGCCAGCAGATTATAAGTGCCGCCGTAAATATTTTTTGCAGATACGATATGATCACCTGCCTGTGCAAGGTTTTCAATCGTGTATGTAACGGCTGCTGCACCGGAACCGACTGCAAGCGCTGCCACGCCGCCCTCTAATGCTGCAATACGCTGTTCAAAAATATCCTCTGTCGGATTGGTCAGTCTTCCGTAAATATTTCCTGCGTCACGCAAACCGAAACGGTCTGCTGCATGCTTTGAATTGTGGAATACGTAGGAAGATGTCTGGTAAATCGGAACCGCTCTTGCATCGGTCACCGGATCTGGTTCTTCCTGTCCAACGTGTAACTGTAAGGTTTCAAATTTTAATTTTCTCTCTTTTAATGTACTCATGTGTTTTCCCATCCTTTTTCTATGTTTTCATTCTTTTTGCCTGCCTGTTTTTCTCAGGTTCTGCTGTTGGAATTATCATATCAAATCAATCGAAAAAGTGTTAATCCATAAAACCATGAGCCGATTATAGGGAAATCCTATAGCAGTATTATTCCCTGTCCTGTTTTTTCCTGCACTCCCTGCACAAACCATAAATAATGGAATTTTTGCATTGCAGTGTAAATCCATGATCTTTTAAAACATGCTCAGCGATCTCATCCATAAACGCACATTCCAGATGTATGATGCATCCGCAGGAAACACATTTCAAATGGAGATGCTCCTCGCAGTGGTGTCCCATCTCCACGTACTGATACACCGCCTGGCTCCCCTTCTCTGCCACATATTTCATGACAGTTCCCTCTTTGGCAAGTTTATCCAGGTAACGGTAAATCGTTGTGATGTTCACCTCGTTATCGTGTTTTTTCAAATACTGGTCAATGTCCGTCACCGTCACTGTGCGGTCGCTGTTTGCCATGAAATATTCTAAAATTTTCTTTCTGCTGGTCGTTGCATAACCATTTCCTGCCATTTTTTCATCTCTTTTCTTTCTCTGTATATGCTTTCACTGTAGCAGATACAATTTTTAACTCTTTCCTCTTAATTTCATACTTCCGCGTATCAATTATTCATCTACATCTGTTAAAATACAATCCCAAGTAACTCAATGATCACGCCCCAGACAACACCAAAGCCATAGAGTGCTGCCATAATTCCGGCATTCTGTTTCCAGTCCCGGTTCAGTCGGAACAAAACCAAAAGTCCAACTCCTGCATTTACCAAAAGTCCGGACATCATTGCTCCTGCTCCGATAATTCCGCTCAGATACAGTTCCGTGATCACCACGGAGGATGCACAGTTTGGGATTAATCCCACAAGTGCTGCGATCATCTCTCCCACCACCGGAATGTCCTGAAATACCACCGCAAGATGATCTTCTCCGATCATTTCAATCACCAATGTCAATATAAATGTGATAAGCAAAATGTATACAAAAATTTTCAAAGTATGTTTCAGCGCAGATTTTAAAACGCCGTCCTCACAACTGCAATGTTCTTCCTCACAGACCACATGAATATCCATGTCTTTTTCTTTCTTTTTGAAAACATTCACATAAACCAGCTCTGCAAGAAATCCTGAAATAATCGCAATGCAGACTTTTGCTGCGAGAATTTTTACGATTGTTGCCGGTGCGACCGCCTCGGAAATAAAAATCGGAAGCATCTCATCCGACGTAGACAAAAATACGGCAAGCAGCGTTCCAACCGTAATGACTCGTCCGGCATAAAGGCTGGACGCTGCTGCCGAGAAACCACATTGCGGCATAATTCCAAGAAGTCCACCCCACAGCGGTCCGACTTTCCCTGCATTTTTGATTTTGTTCTGCACTTTTCCGCCTGTCGTGTGCTC